>Ga0115005_10000634_pt1 | contig 27346 bp, 27 predicted proteins | sample ArcOceMetagenome_FD_87163 | JGI IMG/M metagenome (GOLD analysis project Ga0115005, IMG submission 87163) | Marine eukaryotic phytoplankton communities from Arctic Ocean - Arctic Ocean - Greenland ARC118M Metagenome | ecosystem: Environmental > Aquatic > Marine > Oceanic | place: Arctic Ocean...
CTGAAATAGCATTACAGCCAGGAGCAGACGTAAAAGTAATGTCACGTTCATTTAAGTAAACCTGATCGATATGATCTACACCAATAGTTGCAGTACCAACAAATTGACAACATTGATTATTGCCTATCAAGGCTTGATTAACTTTAGTAATGGAGCGCACTAATAAAACATCGGCACCTTTCGCCTGTTCTGCAGTTAACTCACGACCAACAAAGGGAACTAATTGTCCTAAATCTCCAAAAAATTCTTTGGCAAATGGCATGTTTTCATCGTAAAGAATTTTCATATTTAAATCATTTACTTTTTTCAGAAAAATATAAGGGGATTATTTTCTTTTCTGCATAAAAAAGCCACTAATAAAAGTGGCTTTAGTCATATTTTTGCGTTAACTCATTTGAGATTGCTTCAAATTAGCTAACGTTCCATATTTACTTGTATTTTTTCATCACTAAAGTAGCGTTAGTGCCGCCGAAACCAAAGCTATTAGACATGATCAAGTTAAGATCTACGTCACGCTTTTCAGTCACAATATCTAAGCCTTCAGCTTTTTCATCTAAATTATCAACATTAATAGATGGAGCAACAAAACTGTTTTCCATCATTAATAATGAATAAATAGCTTCATGAACGCCAGCCGCACCTAGTGCATGGCCAGTCATTGCTTTTGTAGCGCTAATTGCTGGTGAATCTTCACCAAACAATTCTTGAATTGCGCCAAGCTCTTTAACATCACCAACCGGTGTAGAAGTTCCGTGAGTATTTAAATAATCAACTTTACCTTCAACACCTTGCATGGCTTGTTGCATACAACGCACTGCGCCTTCGCCACTTGGAGCTACCATATCGAAGCCATCTGATGTTGCGCCATAGCCAACAATTTCAGCATAAATATGTGCGCCACGCGCTAATGCATGCTCAAGTTCTTCAACAACAACCATACCGCCGCCGCCTGAAATAACAAAACCGTCGCGGTCAGCGTCATAAGTACGTGAAGCCAATTCAGGTGTGTCGTTACGACCCGCAGATAATGCGCCCATACCGTCAAACATCATCGCTAAAGACCAATGAACTTCTTCACCACCACCAGCAAAAACGATATCTTGCTTACCAAGTTGGATAAGTTCCATTGCGTTACCAATACAATGTGCGCTTGTTGCACACGCTGAACTGATTGAATAGTTAACGCCTTTAATTTTAAATGGTGTCGCTAAACAAGCTGAAACTGTGCTGCCCATTGTTTTAGGAACGGCATAAGGGCCAACACGACGAATACCACGATTACGTAAGGTATCGGTAGTAGTCACAATATTTTCTGACGACGCGCCACCTGAACCAGCAACAATACCGGTACGGAAATTTGACACTTGTTCGTCAGTTAGTTTGGCATCAGTAATTGCTTGTTCCATCGCAATGTAAGCATAACCTGCTGCATCACCCATGAAACGAAAGGCTTTACGATCAATATGATCTTTAGGCTCAATCGCTGGTTTGCCCCAAACATGGCTTTTTAAACCCGCTTCAGCAAAGCTTTCCGATTTACTAATACCTGAACGGCCTGCTTTAAGAGATGATAAAACTTCTTCCGCATTGTTACCGATACTCGATACAATGCCTAATCCGGTGATCACTACACGTTTCATTTGAATAACCATTTAAAAATTGAAAAATCAGGCATATCATACAGATTTTTGCCCACAAACTGGTCTGCTCAGTGTACACGTGTACACTGGTTTTTACAATTCATACCAATTTGATTAGTTTAGTGGTCTAGTTTTTCATGAGGAATAACGGATAAATACAAGACCTAAAATTTAGTAAGTAGTTATTCTACTTATGAATTTTATAACGTAGTAGTTATTTGTTTTAGCCATGAAAAAAAGACCAGGTAATTATTCAACTTGGTATTACTGACAGACACTTTGAATTCACGTTAAAATACTATCTTTAGCGCTTGAAAACCAATGGATTTAATAAATAACTGTGATTGAACAACAAAAAGATTTAAATAAGCCGCTTAACATTAAAGGTTACCAAAGTAGACCTTCGATTGAGCAACCAACGCGTGTTGCCATTATTGGCGGTGGAATTGCTTCTGCTTGCGTTGCTTATGCGCTCGCTAAAAAAAATATAAAAGTGACACTTTATTGCAAAGATAAAGAAGTTGCTCAAGGGGCTTCAAGCAATCACGTTGGCGCATTATTTCCGCTAATTCATCAACAAGTCGATGATATTAGCTTGTTTTACCAACAAGCCTTTTGGCATGCATTAAAGTGCTATAAGGACCTTTATAGTAAAGGTTTTAATTTTAGTCATGATTGGTGTGGTTTACTAGAAATATCCTATAATACGGCTTTAGAAAAAAGACAGAATATTTTTCAGCAATCCAGCCCTTGGTCAAAAGAACTAATCACTAGTGTAGATGCTAAAAAAGCATCTGAGTTGGCTGGTATTACACTTCAACATGGCGGTCTATTTATGCCGAGCGCTGGCTGGATAGCCCCAGCGGAATTGGTGCAACAGTTATTGCTTGCCGCTAAAAAAACTCAACATTTAACAATAAAAAATCAGGTAAATGTCACAGCATTAAATCAACAGGACGATAGTAGTTGGCAACTTGAAACGAACACAGGTTCGATCAATGAAGAAGTGGTTGTTTTCTGTGGTGGAGCAGAATCTATCAAGCTAAATATCATTGATGAGTTGCCACTTTCTTCTGTTCGAGGTCAAATCACGACGATGGCAACAAACGATCATATTAAAAATCTTTCAACCGTCATTTGCCATAAAGGCTATATAACACCGGCATATCAACAGCAACATTGTATTGGTGCAACATTCGAGAAGAACAGTTTTGATATCACTGCGACGAATGAAGGAGATCAATATAATTTAACCATGTTAGAAAAATGCTTACCTAAGTTAATACCATGGAGTGAACAAGACATTACGGCCAGCAAAGCCCGTCTACGCTGTATGACCCCAGATCATTTACCGGTAGTTGGCGCTATGCCGAATATAGAGCAACATAAAAAAATATATGCACATTTGGCTAAAGATAAAAATTGGCGATATCAAGAACCAGCTCCAGTTATAGACAATTTATATATTTTAACAGGATTAGGCGCAAGAGGTTTATGCACTGCTCCAATCTTGGCTGATATACTGATGGCTGATTTAACGGGTGAAGATTACCCTGTCGGCACTCAAGAATTATTTAATCTATCACCCAACAGGTTCGTGATTAGAGATATTATTCGACGTAAGTTCCTTTAATTTTATCACTTTACATGCCGTTATCGTTAAATAAAGGTTTGTTTAAGCGCTAGCCAATAGTCTTGCACTATTTTTCTATCTTGAGGACTTAACTCAGTGCGGGCTGCTTGCAGTTTTTGATCGATGCTGGTTGCAAGTGCTTTTGAAGGAACTTGAGATTCATCACCAAACTCACTGACAGATATACTGATAAATCCACGTAAATAGCTACTCGCAAATAATTGATCATCACTATTGTCTTGATCAAATAAATTATCTAAATATAGATAAAGGGCTGCGATACTATCAAACGATGCTATTTTTTCTAATGACATATTTCTACTTATTTTTAGGTGTTATAAAATTTTATCGACACTTTTAGAGAATAAGACTAAAAGCTCATTATTGTGGACTCGCCACAGGGTATAATACTTGGTCGTTGTAACCGGTAATAACAGGCAAATAACCTGAAAGTTCTAGATCTAATTCGCTATCACCCGTATCAGTAATTAACGGCCTTGATGATAATGCAGTTAATTTTGCTTTAGTGGCAATAATGAAAAGATTCTCTTTACCAATAGCACGAATAACTCTTGGACTTAGCTGCTGATTCCCTCGGCCAAATATATGACCTTGACCACCAATTAATGTGATCACCAACTTTACTGACTTTTTATCTTTTTTTGCAAGCTCAATAGCTTCCCATAATTGAGGCTCAGTAACATCGTTCGCTAATAGACTTTGTTCTTGAACAAGATCTACACCAAGTAACGTATTATCGAGTGCCAATTCCTCCATTAAAAATGCAGTGGTTGAACCTGAGCCAATAACAAATAATTCCTCATCCATTTCATTAATGACATGGGCAGCAATGTCTTGTAAAACCAGTTCATCAAGCTCTTTTCCGCCAGATTTTACCGCTTGTACGTAACGTAACTCCGCAGGAATTTGCATCTCACCATATCTTTTCGCTTTTACAATGCCGTCTCGAAAGAGTGATTCATCAATATCCATCACATCAGCTTCGGTGAGCGTGACTAACTGATTAGTGATCATCATCTCTACTACGCGACCTGCTGCTTTTGGTGTCACAGCATAAACACCTGAATGAATTTTACATCCAGCTGGAATGCCTAATACAGGAAATTTATCGCCCACCATTTTACAAACGTTTCTTGCCGTACCATCACCGCCAGCAAACAATAAGATATCAACATCCTTTGCACACAATGCTGCTGCAGCATTTTCGGTGTCGGTGGCTGTTGTATGTTTTGGGTCATAAGCTTGATAAATGACTTCTGTTGCAAAACCTAATGACTTTGCCATATCCTCACCCATAAGGTGATCGGCACAATATACGGTGATTTTATCTTGATATGGACGTAATATCTCTAGCGCTAACCGAGCGCGTTGATTCGCTTTTGCTATAGCACCAAGTGCTAAAGCTTGTTCAGCAATACCTTCGCCATCACTGCCTTTTAGTGCAACACTTCCGCCTATGCCTGCAATAGGATTGATGATAAAACCTAAATTAAATTTTTTCACTCTTTATCTCTATTAATATCTAAAGCACAAAGTGTGCACGGGTTAAGGGTAAGGGTGTTTGATAAAAGTTCGATAATACGGCAATAAATTTTTCTGCATCATCGGGAAAACCTGAATTTAAGTAATGTAAGACTTGCTGATACACCGCTCGTTTAAATGCTATGCGGTCAGTGTGACCAGTACCAGATAAGTTATCGACGGAAACATCAAATTTTTTACCCGTAGACACACTTAATGCCCATTCAATAGCTTGTGGTTTTATTTCTACTTGTTCAAACTCTTTTTGCTGTGATTGATCACGCCCATCGGGAGTATACCAATAACCAAAGTCTTCTTTTAACCTTCTACGAGCTCCTGCTAAGCACCAATGTGATATTTCATGTAAAGCACTGGAGAAAAAGCCATGTGCAAAAATTATTTGGTGGTAGTCACACGCCTCACTTGCCGGGGCATACAGAGGTTCGTCCCCGCCTTTAATCAAGCGCGTATTCGTGCTGGAACTAAAGGTATTATTAAAGATTCTGATTAAATCTTGGTATTGTTCTGGCATTTATTTATTCTAATATATAAGGATAAACTAAACGACGTATTCTAACCAAAAGTCATTAAGCTTGCACTGGGTATTTTAGCTAAATTAAGCTTTTTAGATAATGAAATTAAACGCGTGTTATTCAGGAATTTATTTATCGTATTTATGTAATAAAAGTAAAAATTTTTATCACATTTACTGATAGCAGTAGTGATATTAGAGGTTTGAAAGCACTGAAAATCACGATTTTCAGTGCTTTATTTTTAAACTTATTTGTAGGATAGCCAGAGCTACATTAACAATCTATAAGACTATAAAAAGTTAAACATCATCTTCGATGTTATTTTTGCCTTTGGTACGTTCTATACTATCGAGCTTATGATGAATAGCCGATTTGATCATCATATAACCGCTCACAGGTGCTGTTATTAATAAAAAGAGTGTAATGAGTATTTCATTTACACTGAAACCCTCTTGGGTCGTACTAAAAAATATCATTGCAGCAACTAACAAGGATGCCATTCCTAATGTGGTCGCTTTTGTTGGACCATGTAGTCGCATAAAAAAATCTGGCATTTTCACTAAACCAATAGATCCAACAAGTACAAAAGTACCACCAATTAATAATAATATTGAAATAATCCATTCCGTCATAATCTAAGCCTTATTCTATAATATCGCCGCGCAACAAATATTTACATACTGCAACGGTACTTACAAAGCCCAACATAGCAATTAAAAGTGCAGCTTCAAAATACAAAGTAGTTCCCATACTCATACCGTACAAGATGATCAGTGCGATTGTATTGATATACATAGTATCAAGCGCAAGTATTCTGTCTGGCACTGATGGACCAATTAATAAGCGCCATAAATTTAATAAAAGCGATACACCTATCATCGCAAACACAATTAAAATTACATTTTCTAGCATTGAAATATCTCCTTGAGAGGCGCTTCATAACGCTGCTTAATTGTGTTTATTAAGGCTTGTTCATCTTTCAGATCTAAAACGTGTATCAGTAAAAATCGTTGCGCTGACTTTTCTCCTTCAGTGAAGTTCTCTTCCCAAGGATATACTTCAGCACTGACTGTTCCAGGGGTTAATGACACTGTACTCGCTAAGATTGTAATGGGCATGCTATGGGTTAAATCCAGTGGTACCTTAACGAAACCTGGGGTCAATTTTTTAGTAGGGCCTAATATCAAAATAGCAACCTGAACATTCGCTGTGATAATGTCATATAAAACCAACATCAAATGACGAAACGCCAAGCCGGGCTTTATAATTAATGGCTGCTTGGTTCTAAATGGACTGGTCACCAACGGAATTACTATGGCTAAGATAACAGCCAATAAGATATGCCCGGGCGATGCAGTGTTGTTTAACAATAGCCATACAAAGAATAATAAAAAGCTCAATAAAGGAGCAGGTAACCATTTAAATCGTGTTTCTAATCGCATTACTGGCCTCCTGAAAGAATGACGTTAATATTATGATTAAAGTCATGTAACTGAGTAGCTGCACCAATTGCATACTCACTTAATGGCCCTGCAAAAATGCTCATTAAGGGGCCACCCGAAAGAAGAAAAATCAATGCGACTAACTGCACTGGGTGAACACGCTCTTGCACTGCACTTTCTATTTCTTGACTTTGATGATGCCAAAAAACAGTACTACCCGCTTTAGAAACACCCACTAATATTGCTAAACTTGCGAGTAAATACAAAGGCCAAAATACAACAGTATATTCAGCATTTAATGTTGCTTTAAGCAGCCATACTTTACCAATGAATCCAGACAAGGGCGGCATACCTATAACCGCAACAGCCGCAATCAAAAAGCAAGCACCAAGTAATCTAGGCTGAGCGACGGGAGGACCTGCAATAATTCGGTCAGCGACGTTACCACGTTGACGGCCAATCAAGTCAGCTAGAATGAATAGAGCTGCTGTAACCAACGTTGAATGCACTAAATAATAAATAGCTGCAGAACTGGCTTCAATAGTCTGAACTGCTACTAGCGCAACTAAAGTACCTACAGATACAATGACCAAATTAGCCGTTAATTTTCTTAAGTCTTTACTGGCTAAAACTCCCATTGCGCCCATTGCAATAGTGGCAAGTGCTAACCACCACAGCCAACTTTGCGCCATATGACTCAACTCACCCGCTTCATCGCCAAAAATTAGGGTATAAACACGCATCATTGAATAAACACCAACTTTGGTCATGATCGCAAAGAGTGCAGCCACAACAGGCATGGCGGTAGCATAGGTATTTGGTAGCCATAAATGTAGGGGTAACAAAGCGCCTTTCAAAGCGAATACCACAAGTAACAACAGCCCTCCTATTTTAGCGAGGTAGACGTCATCACCTTGTAAAAGTGCCACTTTCTGGGCCATATCAGCCATATTAAGTGTACCTAATACACCGTATAGAATACCTAAAGCGATCAAAAATATCGCTGAACCAACAAGATTTAAAATCACATAATGCAATGCTGCACGCGTATTTTTTTTATCGCCTCCGTGCATTAATAATGAATAAGAGGCAATAAGTAACACTTCAAAAAATACAAATAGATTAAAAGCGTCACCTGTTAAAAATGCGCCATTTACGCCTAGAATTAGAAAGTGTACAAGTGGATGAAAGAAGCTGCCTTTTTCATCATCACCCGCACTTGAATATAAAACGCAAACGAGGCCTAAGAATGTAGTTAAACAAACCAGCAAGGTTGATAAAGGGTCAGCGACTAAAACAATACCAAAAGGCGCGCTCCAATCACCAACGGCGTAAACTTGAGTACCTTCGGCTTGTACTTTTAGTAATAAAGCCAATGACGCTAAAAATGTGACTGCACTTAATACTGCAGAAGTAATTCTTCTATTCGTTTTATTTTCCCCAAAAGGCGAGATTAATAAAATAACGCCTGCCAACATTGGTAATAAAACAGGTAAAAATGTCAAATGCTGGATCATACTTCGACCTTTGTATTTTTATCATTTGATTGATTAGGCAACTTACCATCGACATGATCACTGCCTAAATCAGTTTTCCCTCTGATAGCTAAAATAACAACAAAGGCTGTCATCGCAAATCCGATAACAATGGCGGTTAGCACCAAAGCCTGTGGCAGTGGATCAGCATATTCTGAACTGTATCCAAGTACCGCTGCTTTGTTGAGGCTAAGCCTTCCAGAAGAGAATAGGAATAAATTAACCGCATAAGAAAACATCGTTAACCCCAATACAACGGGGAAAGTTCTAGCACGTAATATTAGAAATACACCACATGACACCAAAAGCCCAACGCAGGATGCGTAAAGTAATTCCATTAAATATTTACCTCTTCTTTAGGCTCATTAGCAGTTAACTGACCAAGACTCGCCAAAATCATTAATGTCGCACCAACGACTGTAATATAGACTCCTACATCAAATACTAAAGCACTGGCGAGTTCGATTTCACCAATAAAAGGTATATCGAAGTAATCAAACCAAGTGGTCATGAAAGGCTTTCCAAAGAACCAACTACCAACCCCTGTAAATAAAGCAATTGCTATACCTGATGCAATGATTTTGCGATAATTAATGGTTAAGCGCTCTGAAATCCAATTTGAACCATGCGCTATATATTGCAAAATGAAGGCTACAGCGGTCACTAAACCTGCTATAAATCCACCACCGGGAAGATTATGCCCACGCAAGAAAATATAAAATGAGACCATTAATGCCAACGGCAGTAATGACTGAGAAATACTGGCTAACAAAATAGGGTAGCGTTCTTTTGCCCATGGCCGACCGTCACTATCACTATCAGAAATAGATAAGGGTAAGTTAACCAACAGCTTATAAATACCTAACGCTGCGATACCCAACACACAAATCTCACCTAACGTATCAAAGCCACGAAAATCAACCAAAATAACATTAACGACGTTAGTTCCACCTCCGCCTGTTTTAGCATTAGCTAAGAAAAAATCTGAAATAGACTCAAGTGGTCGGGTAATTAATGCATAACAAATACTCGCAATAACAATACCTAATCCTGCTGAAATTCCTAAATCGCGCAGCACATGCACAGAACTCGATTCTCTTGGTGATTGTTGTGGTAAGAAAAATAATGCAAGCATAAGTAAAATGATCGTCACTACTTCAACAGTTAATTGAGTCAAGGCTAAGTCTGGTGCTGAAAAGTGGGTAAAAGCGACTGACACCATTAACCCTACGACTGATAACATCAGGAGAGATACCACTCTTGTGCGATACCAAATCACGGTACTAATTGCACCAATCATTAATAACGCTGCCCCCATCGCATTATGAGCATCGATGGGTGTGAGTTGTTTTTCCCCGCCTAAATGGTTCATTTCAAATAATGGCCAACCCGCAAAAAGTAACACAACTAAAAACATCAACACTAAATAGCGTTGTAAGGAACCATTTTCTATCGCACTTATTTTACGCTGAGACCATTTCGTCAACGTATAAAGAGTATTATCAAAGGCTTCTTTAGCGTTCAAAGACGGAAGTGAAGCTTGGAATTTATAAAGATGATGACGCTGTGTATAAAGTAATAAACCACCACACACCGCTATTGCACTCATTAATAGTGGTAGATTAAAACCATGCCATAAGGCCACTTTAAATTCAGGAACATATCCGCCGAGTACAGCAAGCGATGCCGCTTTTAAAATATCGTCAATAACAAAATTTGGAAATATCCCAACAACTAGACATAAAGCAACAAGTATCTCAATTGGCACTCGCATGTAACGAGGTGGCTCACTGGGTTGCTTAGGTAAATCAACCGGTTCGCCATTAAAGAAAACATCATGAATAAATCGAGCGGAATAAGCTACCGCTAAAGCGCCTGCAATTGTTGCTAGTAAAGGAACAAGCCAAGACATAGAGCCAAGAAGTTGTTGATGAAGTGTTTCAGCAAAAAACATCTCTTTAGACAAAAAGCCATTTAATAGTGGCACACCAGCCATTGCCGCTGCAGCAACCATTGCTAATGTAGCTGTATAAGGCATAAATCGCCACATACCATTAAGTTTTCGCATATCACGGGTGCCTGTTTCATGATCAATAATACCCGTAGCCATAAATAAAGAGGCTTTAAATGTTGCATGATTAATTATATGAAAAATGGCAGCTACTGCCGCAAGCTTTGTATCTAAACCAAATAAGAGGGTGATCAAACCTAAATGACTGATGGTTGAATAAGCTAAAAGCCCTTTTAGATCATGTTTAAATAATGCGACGTAAGCGCCAAATAATAAGGTAGCTAAACCGGTTAAACTGACGATAACAAACCAAATATCAGTACCCGCTAAAGCAGGATAAAAACGTGCGAGTAAAAAGATACCAGCCTTAACCATTGTAGCCGAGTGCAAATAAGCACTTACCGGCGTTGGCGCGGCCATCGCGTGAGGTAGCCAAAAATGAAAAGGAAATTGTGCTGATTTTGTGAAAGCACCAAGTAAGACTAAAATCAATGTGACTTCGTACCAATCGTGCGCTTGAATAATATCTTTGCTTGCAAGAATAATATCTAAACTATAACTGCCAACAATATTTCCTAATAAAAGCAGACCCGCAAGTAGCGCTAAACCACCGCCACCTGTAACGGTTAAGGCCATTATTGCGCCTTTGCGTGCTGCGGGTTTATACCACCAATAGCTAATTAATAAAAACGAACTAATACTGGTAAGCTCCCAAAAAAACCAGAGCTGGATGACGTTATTTGACATGACAATACCCAGCATCGCGGTCATAAATAGCATCAAATAAGCATAAAGCTTAGGCATAGAGTCATTACTACTAAGATAATAGCGGGCATAAAAAATAACTAATATACCAATCCCTAAAATCATAAAAACAAACAACAGTGCTAAGCCATCTAAACGAAAGGCGATATCTATACCAAGTAAAGGGATCCAAGAAATTGTTTCACGAACAACTTCACCAGATAATACAGCTGGCGCTAAGTTAATCGTCATTATTAGTGCGATAACAGGCATTAACAAAGTCAATCCTGTTGATTGATTACGCGTTAGTTTACCAGTTCTTGAGGAAATAATACTGCCGAGTAAGGATAACAAGGGTATCCAAAGCAAAATCATAGCGTTAACCTTTTTATTTTTATAACGAGAAGTAATGACATATAAAGAGATAGAGACATACAGATGCAGACATAATATGTCGTAAAGCCAACTTTAACAATAGTATGTCTGCATAAAGTTTTAATTCAAAACAGCAAATATGCCGTTAACTTTTTAAGGACATATAAATCATGTGATAAATATTCGGAAAAACACTGTTTTTTCGACAATTATTTGATTATTTAGATAATACATTGGTTAATAAAGCAATAGTCGGTATAATTAAGAAAAATTTTATAGACAGAAGACTTAACGATAATGAAAAAATTAGATGATATAGATTTACGCATTTTAACCATATTATATCGGGATGCTGATATCACTAATAAAGAGTTAGCTTCGCAGATAGGTGTTGCACCTTCAACGTGTCTTGAGCGCGTAAAGCGCATGAAAAATAAGAATATAATCAACGGTGCATACATTGAAATTAATTTTAAAAGTTTAGGTGGTAATATAGAGGCGATTGCCGCTATTCGCTTACAACCGTATTCAGAAGATATCGTTAATAATCTTCGCAATGATTTACTTAAGCTACCTGAAATTGTTAGTTTGTACCATATGGGTGGTAGCTACGATTATTTTATTCATATGTCGGTAAAAGACAGCGAACATTTAAGGCAATTTGTCTTCAATGCCATTACTTCACGTGATGAAGTAACAACGGTTGAAACATCATTAATCTTTGAACACAGCCGCAGTGGTGTATTGCCTAACTTTGACGAAAAAACATAAATAGTTAACTACTTTTCAAAGTCTTTAGTTTCAAAATGCAAAGGTTTTATCGTGCCACAATTTAAAAACTTGAACAGTAGTTCACTTTCTTTTGGCACAGCTGATGAAGTATGAAAACGTGTTAGGCAACCGGCTTCTAGATCGACATGAAGTAAATGAGCGAAGCTTGGGTATTTTTGGATTCTGTGAATATAAATTTTATAGTTTTTCTTTAAATCTATCACATCGTACTCTTGTTCATTGCTCGAATCATTTATCTCGTCAAGATTACGGGCATATAACCTTTTAGCAAACGTTAGTGGTATGTTTTCATAAACTAACATCCCATTACGTGCAAAATGTCCCGCATACACATCAGCCATAATCACCATTTTCTCGTCTTGCATCAAACTCTGTAAGTTAAAACTCTCTGTTTTTATTGTGGTTAATCGTCCATCTCGCACTGTTTGTAATAAAGCTAAATCTTTATTTTCAATTTTATATAACAGTTGCACGTTACTCGGGGGAACGTATGTTGTCATCACTGAAGCATAAATAGTGGAATTTTGACTAACGAGTACCATGTTATGCTCGCCCATATATGATCGTTCTTTAGGTGGTAACTCATTGACCTCTTCATAAGCAAGGCTGTTTGAATGTAAAATAATAAAGAAGGTGGCAAATAAAAAAAATTTCATCAAATAACTCATAAAGTATTATTAACGTTGTACCAATATATGAAATTGGTACAACCATTACGTTTAAGTATAAACCACCTGATAACAAAGAGGATAAGTATTTTAACCTTTAGCTATTCCTCAGTTCTTTAGATTTACTTAGATATAAAATTAGTTATGCTTTCTCTTTGTTGCTTTTGACTGAGTCTTTTTTTCAGGTCTACTTTGTTTATTATGCTTATAACGTGTGTTGTTACTTTTATTCCTCTTTGATGAACTCTTCGCTTTATATACAGGTTTATCACTGGTTGTATTTATACGTTGTTTATACGTTTCTGACGCCAACTTTTGTGATGTAAACTTTTTAGGTTTCTCGCTAGACGCATAGCGTTTAGGAACAGGCTTTGTTACTTTTTCACTTGTTTTTCGGGTATGGCCCAAATGTTTTTTATTCGTTTTTTTATTCACTACTGATGCTGTTTTATGAGTATGTCGTTTAATCTTATGTTGCACTACCTGATGCTTTTTATGGCTAGATTCACGAACTTTGATTCTTTTATTTTGATACTTCGAGCTGGTATATCTATTTCGGTAAGCGACGCCTTTTCTATGTGCAGGCTTATGTGCCCAACGCTTAGCATACCCCCCATTAGCAATGAGTCGACGAGGACGCTGTTCATAGTAACGATGTTTAGAATGATGAGAATTTATGACAACCACATGACGGTTGTGCCAATGAAAAGCGCTGAAAAAATAATTAAACGATATATGAACACCAGAATGAAAATAGAAAGGGTTGTAACGGCTGACATAAACACTGTGATGTGGCCTCCAGTAGACCGGCGGATAAGATACAGAACGCCAAGTACCATAAACCATTCGCGTGTCATAATAAGGAACATAAATAATGTCCTTTTCTCTTGGCTCTATAACAATATCACTGTCTTCATAACTAACATCCATGTTGTCCATTTTCCCAAGATTACCGGCTAGTTCAGCCTGCTTTCTTAGTACCTGAATACTTTCAAGTAGCCTAGATTCATCTTGTAAAAAAGCATCGCCGAGCTGCTGAGTCCATGTTAAATCTTCACTTAATCGACTAAGGATACGCTTGAAAGGCACCAAAGCTTTAACACTGGCGTCCCAATCGTAATCTTTCACCGATTCTGCGGCTTGTTCAGCATTTAACGCATCATTTTTTATTAACCAACGATGGGCTTCTACTATTTCAATAGGATACGTAGAAGCAATTAAAACATGCGTTAACAAGCTGTCTGGATACAATGCAATAGGGGCTAACATTTGGGCTAATTCAGCTTCACTAAATGACTTTTCTTGTTGCTGTATTTGCTCTTGCTGGTTTGACTGAGCAAACGTTTGTTCCGCCAATAAATTGAAACTGGCTAATGAACTGGTTGCAACGCTTAATAAAAATATGATGTTTTTCATCATGACAATCCTTATGACTAATTCTAGAAAATAAGGATAACAACACTAAACTGAACGTAAGCTGAATAGTTAAATGAAACTAATTTTCAGGGAAAATTGCCGAAGCGTTAATGAAAAGTATCAAAGGTTATAGTAAAAGCAGCGCCAGAAAGCGTTGCTGAGTTTGATATATGCAGTTCGCCTTGATAACTACTGACTAAATCGTTAACAATGGCTAAGCCTATGCCATGGCCGGCTTGGTAAGTATCAGCTCTTCCGCCACGAGATAAAATCATATCCCGTTGGGAGCCTTCAATACCATTGCCGTCATCAGCTATTTCAAGGATTAATTTCCCTTCAGCAATGATTACCTTTATAGCAACATTTTTTTTAGCTGCTTTACAGGCATTATCTAAAACATTACCTAAGATCTCCATTAAGTCTGCTTCATCGCCTTTGAATATCGCTTTTTGATCAACATCAACAGCAAAAAATAACGCTTTATCTCTATAAATTTTGGTTAACGTTGATATTAACTTATCAACAACCTGAGCGACTTCAACACCTAAGTGCCATGAAGATTGCCCTGCACTTTGGGCTCTTTTAAGCTGATGTTCGATTATTCGATTTATTAACTGCAATTGTTCACTCGAACTCGCAGAAATATCAGACTGACTTTGAATAACAGCCAATGGATTTTTCAAGCTATGTGCTAAATCTGACAAAGCATTTCGATAACGTTTACGTTGGTTTTCTTCTGTTACCAATAGTGAATTCAATTGTTGAGTTACCAGCTTTAATTCAATCGGATATTGTGCATCTAAGGTTTTCTTTTGCCCTTTTTCTATATGCTCAAGCTCTTTTGATAACAAAGTGAGCGGCTTTAATGTCCATAACAACCATACAATTTGTACAACGATAAACACCACCATTAATGCTAATAACCATGTCCACAATTTCTGTTTGAAATCGTTGAGAGCAATCAGAAAGGCTTGCTGGTCTTTAATAAGGTGGAGCGTTATATCAAAGGCCTGACCGTTATCAGAAAAACTTGCGCTAAAGCTATAAAGTACATGAGTACTTCCCGACAAGCTTATCTTTGAAAGCAGTGTTTGCCCAACATCAGGCGACGGAAATTCAGAAGGAAGAGATAAAGTTAACAACGAGAGTGACTGCCATAATGGTTTACTTTGTGACTTACTGAACTTTTTATTATTAGGTCGTGTTGTTATTAATGCATATAAGCCTGATTTACTAATATTAAATTGATTTTCTAACAAAAGCTCAGGCATCAACAATTGTTTATCTTCAACTTCTGCCACGGTAAAAATTGAATAACTATAGGCTTTTAGCTCATTTTTCATGGCTAAATTTAACTGTTGTTCAAAAGCTTGAGTTAAGGTTAATCCAATAATAGGCAGCATAACGACTGTCATCACTAAAGTACTTAATAATAATCGAACCTTTAAAGAATTCATTCGTTATGTATGCTCATGTGACATCAAGATAACCGCTTTAACTTATAGCCATGACCACGAAGTGTTTCGATAAAACCATATTCATTATTGGGATCAAGTTTTTTCCTTAATCGCCTTATGAACACTTCAATAACATTTGAGTCAAGGTCAAAGCCTTGATCATAAATATGCTCTGTCAGCATAGCCTTTGAGGTAACTTCATCAAGGTGAAGCATCATATATTCCAGTAGCTTGTATTCTGAACTACTTAACTTTATTACTTTATTACTGACTTCCACTTGAAGGCTTTTGGTATTCATACTTAACGGCCCATTCTTTATTAAGGGGCTAGCTTGTCCAGCTGAACGCCTGATCAGTGCATTTAAGCGTGCAAGTAATTCTTCTGGCTGAAAAGGTTTTGTTAAATAATCATCAGCCCCAGCATCTAAGCCTGCGACTTTGTCTTGCCAACTATCTCGTGCAGTTAAGACAAGTATCGGAAAATCGATGTTCTTTTCTCGCAGTGACCTAATAACGGTGATACCGTCAATTATGGGTAAACCTACATCAATAATCGCAGCATCATATGGATATTCTTGTCCTTGAAATAAACCTGTTTCACCATCACTCGCTAAGTCGACTAAATAATGAGCAGCGAGAAGGTGGTTATGTAAATTTTTCTGTAAGGCTATATCATCTTCTATAAACAACAAACGCATAATAATTAACCTTCTTTAATTTTGCCTGTTTTGGCATCTACATAAACAGAAACAATTTGACCATTGGTTTTAATTAACTTTACGCGATAACCCGACGTTTTCTTCTGAACTTTAAGTACTTTCCCACCGAAACGGCCTTTGGCTACTTTAGCGGCTTGTTTACTACTTTTGATTCTGAACTCTGCATTAGATTTCTTCTTATGTTCACTCGAACTTGCTCCAGATACAAAGCCGCCTTGAGCGTTAGCATCAACAGAAAGTGTAACAAGAAAAAGAAAAATCAAAGGTAAAGCAAATTTCATTGTTATTCCATATACGAAATTAAAGATGTTAATGACCATAGCTTATTGAAAATAATACCTCTTAGCAACTGAATGTTAGCTGAACGTTTTGAAGATAAAAATAAAGTGTTCAGCTTACATTCATCTTGACTGCGCTTTAATAGCATCACTAAATTAAACCAGCGGGATATATTATGTTAATACAGAGCAATGCCACTAAAACAGTTAATTCACATTCAATTAGAAAATTATTCATGCTGATGGCCTTTAGCTTATTTTCGTCTACTCAAGTAACAGCGAGTGAGTTAAACACCACTCAATATAGCGTTTCACAAGGTGTACTTAAAAAAAGCATCAATCAACAGCAAAGACAATTGATTATTGAGGAAAACAAACGTGCAGAAATCCCTGATCAATTAAATGGAAAAGCCACGTCAAAAACAAGAGCTACTTTAGCTAACGCATCAAATAAGGTAGTTCTAAATGCTAATCGTAGTAATACTTCTCAAAAATCACAGAGTAATTATTATGCTGACTTTACTATTTATTCAGCAGTTAGTTTTTTACACGATGATTATGACGGTGATGGTTTCTATCAAACATTCAGTGTGACTTTTGATGCCGATATTTACAGTTATACAAATAATCCAATGGGTGAAGTTTATGCTTTACTCTACCTCAGTAAAAATGGCGGTCCATGGACGCACTACTTCACCACAGATACGTTTATCATTGAAGGTGAATCAGACCTAGACGAATATGAGGTAATTTCAACGTTTATGTCTGGGTATGCAACGGATCATTATGATGTGTTAATTGATTTATACCAAGTAGGCTATACCGATATTGTTGCGACTTTAAGTTCAAATGACACTGATGCTTTATATGCTTTACCGATAGAAAGTGCTGAGTACGATAAGCATTATGTAGAGGAAGTTGAGATTAATGGTGGGAGTATGTTCGGGTTAATATTACCATTATTAATAGTTTTATTAACCCGTAAACGAAACGAGTATTAATTAATCTTCAGAAACAAAAAAGCCACAAAATATTTTGTGGCTTTATCTAATTATTTATAGGATGGACATAAGCTTATTTCATATCCACATTAAACGAAATTACCGCTATAGCTCATATAAAGCTAACTTTTCAAATCATCAAAGAAATTTTTAACACCATCAAAAAAACCTGTTTCTTTAGGGCTATGCTTTATTGTGTTTTTGCCCATTTTCTCACCTAACTGGCGAAGTAAATCAGCTTGATCGCCAGATAAGTTAACCGGTGTTTCTAGTACAACTTTGCACATTAAGTCACCCGTTGAATGACTACGAACTGATTTAACACCTTTGCCACGTAAACGGAACATTTTACCCGTTTGCGTTTCTTTAGGTATTTTAAGCTTAACTTTCCCTTCAAGTGTGGGTACTTCTATTTCGCCACCTAATGCTGCAGTGGTAAAACTGATAGGTACTTCACAATAAAGGTTGTTTTCGTCACGAACAAATATTTTGTGGTCACGAACATTAGCTTGTACATACAAATCACCCGCTGGTGCGCCATGCTCTCCGGCTTCACCTTCGCCTGACAAGCGAATTCTGTCACCAGTATCCACACCTGGTGGAATTTTCACTGAAAGCGTCTTCGTTTTTTCTACACGCCCTTGACCGCGACAAGCAGTACAAGGTGTCGCAATGACTTTACCTTTACCACTACACGTAGGACAAGTTTGCTGAACAGCAAATAAGCCTTGACGCATTTGTACTTGGCCATGGCCATGACACGTTGAACAAGTTTTTGCGCTTGTGCCTTTTTTAGCGCCAGAGCCATCACAGGGATCACAACTCACATAAGTCGGTACTTTAATTTCTAATGTTTTACCTCTAACGGCATCTTCAAGACTTAAATCTAGATTGTATCGAAGATCTGATCCGCGTTGCTGACGCTGCTGACGTCCGCCGCCACCTCGACCACCACCAAAAATATCACCAAAAATATCGCCAAAGTCTTGACCACCGCCAAAACCACCGCCAAAACCGCCACCGCCACCATTACCACCTTGTTCAAAGGCAGCATGACCATACTGGTCAAAAGCAGCACGTTTTTGATCGTCATTTAGAATTTCATAAGCTTCTTTAACTTCTTTAAATTGCTCTTCTTTGTCTTTATCACCAGCATTACGGTCAGGATGAAGTTTCATCGCTAAACGTTTGTAGGCTTTTTTAATATCACGCTCAGAAGCATCTTTTGATACTCCTAGCACTTCATAGTAATCGCGTTTTGACATAGTGACTTCTTTTAACTGGTGTTTAAATTTTACGGTAATAATTTAGTAAAATGACATTATAAATAGTTAGCTATTTTCAATGGCATTTTATGATGTTTTTTAACGTAAGAAGCGCTGGTGTTTAAACCAGCGCTTATAGTGTCGTACGTTAAGTTAACTAAAGACTATTTGTCTTCTTTAACTTCTTCAAATTCAGCATCAACAACATCGTCAGCTGGCGCAGCGCCGTCTGATTCTGGTGCGCCACCTTCTGGTGCACTAGCTTGAGCTTTAGCTTGAGCAATTTCCATTAACTTAGCAGAAGCTTCAACAACAGCTGCTGATTTAGCGTCAATGGCTTCTTTATCATCGCCTTTAAGTGATGCTTCAAGTTCAGTTAATGCCGCTTCAAGCTTTTCTTTATCTTCACCAGCAAAATCTTCACCTGCTTCTTCAATTTGCTTGCGAGTTGCGTGGATCATACCGTCAGCTTGGTTACGTGCTTGCACTAATTCTTCAAATTTAGCATCTTCATCAGCGTTAGCCTCTGCGTCACGAACCATTTGCTCTACTTCTTCGTCAGATAAACCAGAAGAGGCTTTAATCGTAATTTTCTGCTCTTTACCTGTGTTCTTATCTTTAGCCGTAACATGTAAAATACCATCAGCATCGATATCGAAAGTAACTTCGATTTGTGGCGTACCACGTGGCGCTGCGTCGATACCTTCAAGGTTAAACTGACCTAAAGATTTGTTTGCTGAAGCTTGCTTACGCTCACCTTGACAAACATGAACAGTAACGGCTGCTTGATTATCATCAGCTGTTGAAAATGTTTGTGATTGCTTAGTAGGGATAGTTGTATTTTTATCGATAACTTTCGTCATCACACCACCCATAGTTTCGATACCTAGAGATAATGGCGTAACGTCTAATAAAAGAACATCAGTCACATCACCAGAAAGAACACCTGCTTGAATTGCTGCGCCTGCGGCAACTGCTTCATCAGGGTTAACGTCTTTACGTGGCTCTTTACCGAAGAAATCCGTTACCGCTTTTTGTACCATTGGCATACGTGATTGACCACCAACTAAGATAACATCATTGATGTCACTTACTGATAAATCTGCATCTTTTAGTGCTTGCTTAAGCGGCTCTAAAGTTGCTTTAACCATATCTTCAACTAAAGACTCTAATTTAGCACGCGTAACTTTAATGTTCATGTGCTTAGGGCCTGAACCATCAGCAGTGATGTAAGGTAAGTTAACATCAGTTTGTTGTGCTGAAGAAAGCTCACATTTTGCTTTTTCTGCTGCTTCTTTCAAACGTTGCATAGCCAATGGATCAGAGGTTAAATCCATGCCTTGGTCTTTTTTGAATTCCGCTACTAAATAGTTGATTAAACGGTTATCAAAATCTTCACCACCTAAGTGGGTATCGCCGTTAGTCGCTAATACTTCAAAAGTATGCTCGCCTTCAACTTCATCAATTTCGATAATTGATATATCAAATGTACCACCACCTAAATCGTAAACAGCAACAACTTTATCGCCTTCTTGCTTGTCCATGCCGTAAGCAAGCGCAGCAGCAGTAGGTTCATTGATAATACGTTTAACTTCAAGACCCGCAATACGGCCAGCATCTTTAGTTGCTTGACGCTGTGAATCGTTAAAGTAAGCAGGAACAGTAATTACTGCTTCTGTAACTGTTTCGCCTAAGTAATCTTCAGCTGTTTTTTTCATTTTTGCTAACACTTCAGCAGAAACTTGTGGTGGCGCTACGTTTTTATCACGGGTTGTAACCCAAGCATCACCGTTATCAGCTTTAACAATACCAAATGGCATTATTTTAATATCACGTTGAACTTCTTCGTCTTCAAAACGACGACCGATTAAACGCTTAATCGCATATAATGTGTTCGTTGGGTTTGTAACTGACTGACGCTTAGCAGGTTGACCTACTAAAGTTTCGCCTTCTGCTGTGTAAGCAATGATTGAAGGCGTTGTACGATCGCCTTCTGCATTTTCAATTACACGTGCTTTGCCGCCATCTAGTACAGCAACACAAGAGTTTGTTGTCCCTAGGTCAATACCGATTATTTTGCCCATCTTGAGGATCTCCGAATACTAATTAAAATAAAATTTACTAAATATATTTTTAATAAATCTGTTGATGAAACAAATAGTGGGGGCAGGAAAATTCTTTTCAACTATTTATAAAAAAAAAAGTAAATAAATTTAACTTTTTTCCTATATTAGGTGGTTTACATCAATTAACTTTCAAACAAGTCAATAAAAAAAGTTTTCATCCCCCTAAAACAAAAAAGCGGCAAGAAGTTTTGAATAAACTTCTTACCGCTTTCATTAATCTTATTTTTTATGCCGTAGTGTCAACTGCAGGAGCTGCTTTAGAAACCATAACCATAGCAGGGCGAATTAAACGACCGTTTAATTCATAGCCTTTTTGCATAACCGCAATAACGGTATTAGGGGCAACACCTTCAACAACTTGCATTGACATTGCTTGATGAAATTCAGGATTAAATGGTTGGTCTTGAGGATCAACCCCCTTAACACCAAATTTTTCTAATGAAGCAATCAAACCTTGTAATGTTAATTCAAGACCTTCAACAATGCCTTTATTGCTTTCATCTTCTTTATCAACATTCTGTAAAGCGCGTTCTAAATTATCCACTGAAACTAACATCTCAGTCGCGAATTTCTCTAATGCAAATTTACGAGCTTTATCTACATCTTGTGCACTACGGCGGCGAATATTATCAACTTCAGCTTTAGCTCGAACAACAGAATCTTTTTGATCTGACACTGTTGTTTGAGCGGCAGATAGTGCTAATTCAAGTTCGTTAATTTTTTCCTGTTCTAAACTAATATTAGAGGCTGCAGCATTAAGTTGAACTTCAACTTGCTCTTCAGCTTGGTCAATAATTTCTTGTGCCATCGTTTCTTCAGGTGTTGAAGCTTCTGTCGATGCTTCAGGTGTATTTTTATTTTCGGTTGACTCATTAGTCATGAAAAGCTCCAAAATGAACTAATAATATAGTTAATAATATAAAGGGTTATATATCTGATAACGCTAATTATGGGGATTTGTTGCCACGTTTCAAGGATAAAAGTAAATGATTTATAAAAAAGTCAACTTTACAACACATTAAAATACAGCGAAACTGTTTCTAACCCTAAGATCCATAGAATTTTCAGTACGAATATGAGCAGAATTTATAACACAATCGGTTTGATAGGCAAACCAAACCACGAAGGCGCCAGTGCAACAATAACAGCGCTATATCAACTTCTTACAGATCAACATTACAAAGTGTTGATTGAAACCTCGGTAGCGCCTTCAATTAATATAGATAAACTTGCTATTAACACCTTAATTGAAATTGGTGAACAAGCAGATCTGGCTATTGTCGTTGGTGGTGACGGTTATATGCTAGGGGCTGCTCGCGTTTTGTCGTGTTTTGATATAGGCGTTATTGGCGTAAACAGAGGTAATTTAGGCTTTCTAACTGATTTATCGCCAGATGAATTAATCGAACCTCTCGAAGATATATTAAACGGAAAATCGCGTGCTGAGCAACGTTTTGTGATAGAAGCCGAAGTTTATCGACATGGTAAATTAAAAAGCTCAAACAGTGCGGTAAATGAAGCAGTGCTTCATGCTGGAAAAGTAGCCAGCATGATTGAATTTGAAGTCTACATTGATGGGAGTTTCATGTTTAGTCAGCGTTCTGACGGATTAATTGTATCAACACCTACAGGTTCTACCGCCTATTCTATGTCCGCGGGAGGCCCTATTCTAACACCCAATTTAAATGCATTGTCATTAGTGCCCATGTTCCCTCATACGTTAACGAGCCGACCTATAGTAGTCGACGGTAACAGTGAAATAAAGTTAGTACTCGCCAATGAAAATTATGAAAACTTGCAAGTAAGTTGTGATGGTCATGTAATTTTAGCCGTTATGCCCGGCGATGAAGTTATCATCAGGAAGAGTCAGTATACCCTTCGATTAATTCATCCCTTAGACCATGACTACTTTAATGTACTGCGAAGTAAATTAAGTTGGGGTAATAAGCTTTATTAATTTCTAATATATTCAACCTGTTGAATTTTTATCCTATATTATACTTGCACAAAACCAGATTACTGTATAAATTAACAGTTATATATTTATACAGCAATTTGGCTTATCAATGCTCTTACAACTTAACATTCAAAATTTCGCGATCGTCCGGTCATTAGATATAGATTGGCGTAAAGGCATGACTACCATCACGGGAGAAACAGGTGCAGGTAAGTCAATTGCTATTGATGCATTAGGGTTATGTTTAGGAGATAGAGCGCTGACTAACGTTGTTAGACCAAATTGTAAAAAAGCCGAATTAGCGGCTACTTTTGATATTAGTCAAAATATATCCGCACAAAAATGGCTCAAAAAAAATGACCTTTCACTCCATGATGAGTGCGATACAGAGCAAGACTTTGAATGCATTTTACGCCGTGTAATATCTGCCGAAGGCCGTTCAAAAGCCTATATTAATGGAAGCCAAGTCCCTCTTGCACAACTCAAAGATATTGCACAATTTTTAATAAACATTCATGGTCAGCATGATCATCAACTTATTGTAAAAGCGACACAACAAAGAAAAATATTAGATGAATATTCAGATCACCAACATTTACTAGACGACGTTCAATATTATTACCAACAGTGGAGAAACCTAAAAACAGAATTAAAAAAATTACAAGAAAGTAAAGATCAACGAGAAGCTAAACTTCAACTATTACAATATCAAGTAAATGAATTAGACGAGTTTTCATTACAAATGGGAGAATTTGAAACCCTTGAAAGTGATTACAAACGTCATAGTAACGGACAATCGTTATTAAATGGAACATTACAAGCATTACAAACTTTATCTGAAAATGAAAACTTCAATATCACGGACAGTCTCAGAAATAATTGTGAACAATTAAATAACTTAGTGTGTATGGATCCAAACCTAACGGATATTGCTAAAACGTTAGGTGAAGCGCTTATTCAAATTGAAGATGCAAATGATGAGCTAAAGCATTACTACGAAAGACTTGAACTTGACCCAGAAGCCTATCAAATGATTGAAGATAGGTACTCATTGGCGATACAACTCGCTAAAAAACATCAAGTTTCCCCTGAAAACTTACCTACAGTTCATTTAGAAATTAAACAAGCATTGAACTTAATAAATTCAGACGGTTCTAGATTAGACTCAATGTACGTGGATATTGAAAAAGCTAAAATGCATTATCTGCAAACCGCTAAAGCGTTATCTACATCCAGAGTTAAATCAGCTAAAAAATTGAGTAAGAAAATTACTCTTAGCATGAAAGAACTCAATATGGATCACGGTATTTTTGAAGTATCGGTCAATCAAGTGGAAGTAGAAACATTATCTCCGTTAGGTTCTGATGAAATAAATTTTTTAATTAGCCTTAATCCTGGGCAACAATTAGAAGCTATGAATAAAGTCGCATCTGGTGGGGAATTATCACGTATTAGTTTAGCAATGCAGGTTATATTGGCAGACAAGATAATTACACCCACACTCATATTTGATGAAGTCGATGTAGGAATAAGCGGGCCAACTGCTGCAATGGTCGGCAGTAAACTCCAAGAGTTAGCAAAAAATACACAAGTAATATGTGTAACACATTTACCTCAAGTTGCCAGCAAAGGACATCAACAGTTATTTGTCAGTAAATTAACAGACGGTGAATTTACCGAAACAAAAGTTACGGAACTAAGTGAGAATGGCAGGGTCCAAGAAATTGCTCGCTTATTAGCGGGAAATAAAATTACTGATAATAGCTTAGCGAATGCCCAGGAGTTACTTGCAGGTTAAAATAAATTGAAAATAGTTTTGTATCTGTCTTCATGCTTAGTTATTATCCACATTCGAACTTATTAGGATAAATCAAAAAATCATGTTGTTTCGTATTATAGCTATTACTATTGCCCTATCTCTTTCTGCCTGCTCAAGTTGGGTTTTTCGTATTGATATTCCTCAAGGGAACTTTTTAGAACAAAAAGACATCGACAAACTTCAAATAGGCATGAATAAAGAACAAGTAAAATTTGTACTTGGCAGCCCTGTTATTCAAGATGCTTTTAACAACGATACTTGGCATTATGTTTATTCATTAAAATCAGGTCGAAGTGAAGATTTGAATGTGCAGAAAAAATTCATCCTACATTTTGCAGAGAACTTATTAAGCAGTGCAGAAGGTGACTTTGTCTTAGGTGAACAGTTTTATGTACCTATGGTTAATTAATCATAAAAATCAATCACCGATAAATTAAAAAACGGCTTTTAAGCCGTTTTTTTATATATCTGATTCAATGGCAATATTTTAACTTGATTTATTTCTGCGAGGGTCAACACGTCCACCGGTAACTTTATCCGCACGTCCCTCTTCTTTTGCTTTTTCTGCACGTCTCTTCCTAACCTCTTTAGGGTCAGCAATCAACGGACGGTATATCTCAATACGATCTAAGTCCCGCAATTTGTCGGTTAACTTAGCTGCACGGTTCCAAATACCAACTTTATTAACCTTTAAGTTAATGTCTTCAAAAACATTCATAATGCCAGATTCAATTATACCCTGTTCTAAAGTAACACCATCATCAACCAAAATAGTAATTAGCTCCTGGCGATTTGGCAGACCATAAACAACTTCTATTTGCATTTTATGTTGAACAGTCTCTTGTTCAGTCAATTTGATATCAACCATTAGAATGATAAACCTCTTTTGCTCTCTGAGAGAAAGCTTGAACCATATTATTGGTTAAACTTGTAAAAACTCGGCCAAAAGCCAAATCAAACACTTTACTCGAAAACTCATACTCTAAATGTAAACTTATTTTACAAGCTTCTTCAGATAATTCAGTTAATTGCCAATAACCCGTCAACTTTTTAAAGGGGCCATCTACTAAATCAAGCTGTACTTTATTGTCATTAATTAATGTGTTCTTCGTGGTAAACCATTTTTTCAAACCACCTTTTGAAACCATTAAAGCAGCGGTAACCTCATTACCCTTCATAGAAATAATCTTACTATCACCACAATTTGGAATAAATTGAGGATAAGAAATAATATCATTAATTAATTTATACATTTGTTCAACGTTATACATCACTAGAGCGCTACGACTAATTGTTGGCATTTATTCTCCTCAAATCTAAAGCGTAATGATAACAAAGCCATGAGCAAAACGCATTAAAGAGAAAAATTGAAATTAATCATTCAAATAGAAAGAATTCTCCGTATAATGTTTTCCATTGCTATTTTTGGTGGCAAACGAAATGGAAATATAATGGCAAAGAAGAAAAAATCAAGCAGCAATACCATTGCTCAAAATAAAAAAGCGCGTCATAACTATTCCCTAACCGACAAGTTTGAAGGTGGGATGAGCTTACAGGGCTGGGAAATCAAAAGTATACGTAGTGGTAAAGTAAATATATCCGACTGTTACGTACACATAAAAGATGGAGAAGCTTACTTGCTAGGCGCTGAAATAATGCCGCTTAATGCCGCTTCTAGTCACGTAGTTTGTGAACCCAACCGTGACCGAAAGTTATTATTAAATAGAAGAGAATTAGAAAAAATCACTGCCTCTGTTGAGCGTGATGGTTATTCATTAATTGCTACAGCAATGTATTGGAAAGCCTGTTGGGTAAAACTCGAATTTTATTTAGGTAAAGGTAAGAAAGATCACGACAAACGTTCGGATATTAAAGACCGAGAATGGGCTGTTGATAAAGGCCGATTAATGAAAAATAAAAACTTAGATAGATAACTAATTAAAAAATATCACGTTGTCTATTTAAAAGAAGCGTTGTACAATGCGCTTTATAAACTGAAATAGTTTATAAATGAGTTGTAAAACTTTGGGGCGGATCTAGGATTCGACAAGATTCATGAAACCCAAGGTGCATGCCCAGGGGCGGTTGGCCTGGTAAAAAGCCGCAAAACTATAATTGCAAACGACGATACGTTCGCACTAGCCGCTTAAGGCTAGCCATCGCCTCATAAATTCTCCTGTTGTTTCGAGGATCGATGGTCACCCCAAATAGGATAGCGAGGGAAGCACGCTTAAGGCTGAACCGCGAAATAGTATTAAGCTCACCATGACGAAGCCTGTCGATTGGCGTCTAATTGGTTAAATAAAAAATCGACTAAGCATGTAGTACCGAGGATGTAGGCTTTTTGGACGGGGGTTCGATTCCCCCCCGCTCCACCACACAAAGAATTAAAG
>Ga0115005_10000635_pt1 | contig 27341 bp, 29 predicted proteins | sample ArcOceMetagenome_FD_87163 | JGI IMG/M metagenome (GOLD analysis project Ga0115005, IMG submission 87163) | Marine eukaryotic phytoplankton communities from Arctic Ocean - Arctic Ocean - Greenland ARC118M Metagenome | ecosystem: Environmental > Aquatic > Marine > Oceanic | place: Arctic Ocean...
ACTTCACGGACGACCTGTTGCTGGCCAATCAATACCTGATTGAGCCGGCTTTCAATGTCGTGGGCCAGGGCGGCCGCATCGGCGAGGGTGGCGGGTTGGCTCATGCTGTTGTCCTTTTGCGTTTTAACTGACGACGTTGACGTGTATGTCCGCGTCACTGCACCTGTGAGAGCGTATCAGTGACTGCAATTTTTCAGCGATTGTAATAATGAGACCTGTTGCGTGAACTGGTCCCGGGTTTCCGGTTGCATCTGCAGGGCCGCTTCCAGTTCTTTGGCTGGTACCGATAATGTTTTTGCGGCCAGTGCCAGCGCCTTGTCACGCTGGTGATGAAAACGGACCAGGTGTTGTTCTGCCTGCTTGCGCAAAACGTCTACCAGGGCTGCCTGCTGGTTGGTGCGCCACTGGAAATAGCCGCTGGCGTGCAGGTGTTGCAGGTAGTCGCGGCTGCTTTCTTCGCGGGCTTCCTGGCGTGGACCCTGGCGGGGAATGCGATACCACAACCACAGGCCGAGCAGCACCAGCAGGGCAACGCCCAGCGCAGGGGCTTTCAGCCACAGCCACTGTGCCAGCGGCGGCATGGCCACCGAGCGCACAAACCACACCGGCTCATCCGCGGTGAGCCAGGCCAGTAGCCAGGCATGATCGAAATAGAGCAGGCGCTCGTTGGACCACAGGCTCAGGTCGGTTAGCACGGAAATCTGTCCGCTGCCCAGGCCGAGTTGCACCAGCTGGCTACCGTAATCGTTGTCTGCGTAGGCGGTCACTTCCACCGGCCATTCCAGGTGTGGTGTCTCGCCTTCTTCATCATCCCAGCTGTCATGCCAGATAACGTAATCGCTGAAAAGCTGCACACGTCGGTCAGGTGCGTTGTCACCCACATGCAGCCCAAGAGGCGCGGGCTCCGGCGGCGCGTCACAGACCAGCCGTGCACAACCTTCACGCAATTCCTCGTTGTCGCTTTGCAGGCAATACTGCAAGGGGCTGTCCACAAAAACGGGCAAGGCCATGATCAGATCCCGGACCGGATCCTCTTCAATGGATTCGCTGGGCACGGGGGAGTCCCAGACGGTGATGCCAAGCGGGAACAGCAGTGGGTCATTGTCCTGCCAGTCTGCGTCACTGGCATCGGATGCCTCGATAAGCGACGGGAGCGGGCGGGCTTCCACCACCAGTTCGCCACCGTCCTGGACCCATTCCAGCAGGGTGTTGACCTGGTTGGGGGTGAGCATGCCGCGGTGTTTATCGATCACCAGGGTGGTGCGGGTGTCGGGTAACGGGAACAGGGCCGCAGCACTGAGAATGCGTTCAGAGGGCTGGCCCCGTTGCGCCAGCCAGCGTTGGGCTGCGCTGTAGGGGTTGCGAGTGATGCTGCTGTCCGGGGCGACCCGCTGCATGTAGGTGACCGGTTCGGTCAGGGCGTAGTAGCCCGCGATCATGGCGACCAGCAGGGTGGCAAGCAGCCAGGGGAAAGCACGGCGCAGGTGGGCCTTACGCATGGTTTTCCTCCAGCCTGTCCATTTGCTGCCAATGCTGCATCAGCGTGCGCACCTGCTCGTCGCTGACCGGGCGGTGAGCCCAGGCGGTGCTGATCCAGGCCTGGGTCAGGCGCTGGAGGTAGGCAATGGGTAGCGGGTCGCCGTGATGCTGTTGCAGGGTGCGCAAGCACTGCTGCTCGGTGCTGCCTGCGGCCAGAGCTACCGGGTAGCGGGCCAGAATACCGGCCAGGGCGGCACGCATCAGTATGGCCAGGGCGCCGCGGATGTCACCGGCCTTGAGCGCATCGTCCACGGCACGGTTCAGGTTTTTCGGCAGGCTGCGTTTGCGGATATCCAGCCCGGCCACGTGGGTGGGGATAACAGGGCGGTTGCGGGTGCTGTGCCCGCGCAGGCCGAACTGGTTGGCCACCTTGAGGATTAACCACAGGGCCAGAGCAATAAAGAGGGCCCAGAAAATGGTCCACAGCAAGGCATCGGGAATATTCAGCGGCGTGCTGTTAGTCTCGGCGTCCTCATCGTCCAGATTATCAAACAGGAACCGCCAGATTTTCTCCATCAGGCTCTCGGATTCGCTGTCGTCCTGATCAATCCACTGCCGCTCGGTCTTTTCTTGCAGCGGCATGAACTCCGGGCTGGCCAGCAGCTCGATGACTTGCTGTTGCTCGGCTTGCGAGCTGTGGGCTGGCGGTGTCGTTTCGGCTTTGGCGGGTTCCATGGACGGCACCAATAGCAGGATCAACAAAGCACCGACCACTCTTCTGGCCGCGCTGGCCGCCCGGCGCCGCTTACCCAGCCGGGTGAGCCCCAGCTGCAGGTCCCAGCCTTCCAGCCAGGTGCGTTTGTTCAGATACAGGGCAAAACCACAGGCCACATAGAGGGGTTCGGTGATGCACAGCACCAGGTAAAAGCACAGCCCGGAGATAGCCAGCTGCAGCGCACTCTGGTCGTAGAACCAGTCGCTCAGTTCCAGGTTGAACTGCCAGGGCACCAGCATATACAGCAACGCCATCAGCCCGAGCGTCATGAATTGCTCCAGGTGCAGCACCAGCAGGGTCAGCATGCCCGCCCGGTTGGACGGATAGCTGTTGAGTACTTTCAGCCGCTGGCTGGCGGTGTCACCTTTGACTTGTTCAAGTTGCCAGACGCTGGCATTGAAGCTGCGCATGGGGCTCAGGCGTCGCCAGGTGAGCTGGCCAGCCAGCCCCGGTAGCGCGTAATGACGCCAGCGTTTCAGCAAGGCCCTCAGGGTGAGGGTTTCACCGAACAGGGCGTGGCTGTAAAAAGCCAGCAGCGGCCGCTCCCACAGGGGTTTGAGCCACCAGAATATGGACAAGGGCCACAAGCTGTTGTTCAGGGCAGCCATGGTTAACAGCAGGGCATAGGGCACGGCGGTAAAGAGTAACCAGACACGCGTAATGGGCCCGGCCCAGCGGCGGTAGAACTGGGTGCCAAGGTCCGCTGCTTGCCAGGGGCTGCGCGGTGCCAGCCGGGCGCTAGCCTTTTCGAGTTCCATCCCGTCCCCCGAAGAAAAGATACAGATACAAAAGCGCCCAACAGGCCGCTCCCACGCTGTATTTGATGGTTGGCGCCAGGTCCCGTGGTGACCAGAACGCTTCGATAAAGGCGGCCAGCAATAACAGGGCAAAGACCCCGTACATGGTGGGCAGTGCATCCTTGGCGGCCAGTCGCAGGGCGTCCAGCCGTGACCAGGGCCCGGGGGCAATAATGGCCCAGCCGAGGCGCAACCCGGCCCCACCGGCCAATACAATGGCGGTCAGCTCTGGTGCGCCGTGGGCAATCACAAAGGTAAAGAACGGTTCTTGCGCGCCCACGTTGATCAGGTGCCCGGCGGCGGCGCCGAAGAAGCTGCCATTGAACAGCATTACCACCAGTGCGCCCACGCCCAGCAGTAGTCCGCTGGCAAAGGTGCGGAAGGCGATGCCAATATTATTCTGGATGTAGTGGCCGAACATCATCACGTCGTCATCGCCGCTACGCTCGTTCTTCATGTCCGCCTGGTTTTCCGGCTGATACATGCTTTCCAGATTGGTAATGCTGGCTTCGTCGACCACGGTGTAGATCATTTCCGGTTGTTGATGCACCAGCACCCACACCAGCGCCATCGAGAGTACAAAGGCCAGGGCGCTGACCAGGTGCCAGCGCCACTGCCGGCGCACCGCCTGGGGGAAGCCGCTGGCGATAAAAGTGCCGATGCGATCTGCCAGGGATGGGTTGTAGCGGTACAGCTGGCGATGGGCACGCAATACCAGATTGTTGAGGAATTGCTGCAGCTGCACGCTGTAGCCTCGTTCCCGTGCCAGCGCCAGTTGGTGGCAGAGCTTGCGGTAATCGGTGACAAAGGTGTCCAGGGTGAGCTTGTTCTTCTTGCTCACATGCAGGGACTCCAGCTGCTCGAGCTGGCGTTCCAGTGCTTGCCATTCCGGCCGGTATTGCTGTTCGAAACGGGCCTGTTTCATGTGGGCCCCTGTACCAGGTAACGGCTGACGGCATTCAGACGCTGCAACGCCAGTGCCGGTGCCAGTTCGGGGTACGCCAGTTGCGCCAGTTCCTGCTGGCGGGCTTCGGAAAAGCGGTCATGGCGTTCATGGAAGGCGAGCAGGGCAAGCTGGTCATCCCGGCTCAAGGCCCAGTCCGGGGCGAGGGTGTCCCCCTGTTCCTGTTCCTGAATCTGTGGGGTTTCTTCGATATGAACAACCAGGGTGTTGGCGGCCATGTCGCCAAGCCGCTGGTAACGAGGGCTGATCAGCGTGCAGATAAACCCGAGCAGATAGAACAGCGGGAACGCATCGGCAGTGCGCAGCAGGTTGCGAATCAGGCTGCCGTTGAAGCTCAGTGGGCTGCCATTGGCATGAACCACCACCAGCCCCATGGCTTTCTTGCCCGGCGTCTGCCCGTGGCGGAAGGCTTCAAACAGGGTGGGGTAAAACCATTCCAGCACGAACGCCATGATCAGCAGCAGGCCCATGCCGGCTTTGCCCAGTGCCGCGAACACCGCGGCCAGTGCACCGTAAATCACCAGCCGAATAGCCAGATCGATGGCGTAGGCCAGCGCCCGGGGCACCGGCCCGGCCAGCGACAGGCTGAGCATGGCGCCTTCCGGTGTTTCTACTTCCAGGCGTTCATCAATCAGCATTCTGGCCCTGACGAATTTGTAGTGCGGCAAACACAAAGAGCATGACAGTCAGGGTCGTTTTGGCAATCGCCAGGGTGCGTACCGGGGGCGGATCCAGCAGCTGCACCGCATAGCCACAGAAATAAAACAGCAGCAGGAAACACAGCCAGGTGGCCTGGCGCCGGTTGCCGCTGATAGCAGCAGGCATCATCAAAAGCAGGGGACCGTACAGCACTAGCGCGATGATAAGGCTGGAGACAATGTGCGCGTCCGGCGGTGCCAGAGTGAACAGGCCGCTGATGCCGACGAGCAGGAGCAACGCGTAGCTGATACGGAGTAAAACAAGATTCATCAGGAAGCCTTCAGTTGGCGGGCCAGTAACGCCAGGCGTTTGCCCAGTGCGCGTGCCAGGGTAATTTCGTGCTCCGTCAGCGCCGGGTCACCCTGGCTGCCGGAAACGTGAGTGGGGCCATAGGGCGTGCCGCCGCTTTGGGTATCCAGCAAGGCGGCTTCGGAGTACGGCACACCGGCCAGCACCATACCGTGGTGGAGCAGGGGCGTCATCATGGAAAGCAGCGTGCTTTCCTGGCCGCCGTGCAGGCTACCGGTGGCGCTGAACACGCCGGCGGGTTTGCCGATCAGGGTGCCTTTCATCCACAGCTCGCTGGTCTGGTCGATGAAATATTTCAATGGTGCCGCCATATTGCCAAAGCGGGTGGGGGAACCCAGTGCCAGGCCCTGGCAACCGGCCAGATCATCCAGCGTCGCGTAGGGTGCACCTTGATCCGGTACCGCCGGCTCACTGGCTTCGCAGTTGGCGGACACGGCGGGGACCGTGCGCAGGCGCGCTTCCATTCCGGTGCTTTCGATACCGCGAGCGACCTGTTGCGCCAAGTTGGCAACACTGCCGTTGCGGCTGTAGTAAAGCACCAGCACATAATCGGTCATGGGCGATTCAGTCCAGTAACTGCAGGGCGTTTTCCGGGGGGCGACCCAGCACCGCCTGATCGCCTTTAACGACGATGGGGCGCTCGATCAGTTTTGGGTACTGAGTCATCGCTGCGATAACGTCAGCATCGCTGCTTTGCGCAGACAGGCCTGCGGTTTTGTAATCCGCTTCCTTGTTACGTACCAGATCATGGGCATGGGCAAACCCCAGCTTGCTGATCAGGCTTTTCAATGTGGCGGTATCCGGAATATCGTCCAGATACTTTACGATAGTGGGGGTAACACCGTTCTCTTCCAGCAACGCCAGCGTCTGACGTGATTTTGAACAGCGCGGGTTGTGGAAGATAATGTAGTCGCTCATGGGATTGCATATCCTGTTTCGTAACGCTGCCATTGTAAGCTGCACACGTGCGGTGGCAAGGGGTCAACCAGAGAGGACGCGTAGAGCATGGAGAATGAGCAACCGGTAATCCCGGTGCACGCCCGGTTCGATTCCATCAAGGCGTTTTTTGCCCTGCTGGTGCGCCAGTTCAATGAAGACGGTTGCCGGCAAAGTGCTGCGGCGCTGACCTATACCACCCTGTTTGCCATCGTCCCGGTGATGACCGTGAGTTTTGCGGTGCTGTCGTCGGTGCCCGCCCTGAAAGACAAGGGCACCCAGTTCCAGACTTGGGCGTTCGAATATTTTGTGCCGTCCGCAGGCAATATGTTGCTCGATCACCTGCAGTCCTTCGCCAAACAGGCGGCGAACCTGACCGGCTTGGGTATTGTGTTTCTGGTGGTCACTTCCATCCTGATGCTGAGCACGGTTGAACAAACCCTGAACCGTATCTGGAAAGTGCAGACCCCGCGTAAAGGCCTGACCAGTTTGTTGATGTATTGGGCGGTGCTGTCATTGGGGCCGATTTGTCTGGGCCTGGGGCTGGCGATCTCGTCGTATCTCACCTCGCAGGCCATCTTCAGCGACACGGTGGGCTACCTGGGCGGGGTGCGGTTATGGCTGTCCTTGCTGCCGTTCCTGTTCACCACCGCCATGCTGACGCTGATGTACACGGTGGTGCCCAATACCAAGATTCCGTTACGCCAAGGTGTGCTGGGTGCCGCGGTGGCCGCGCTGCTGTTCGAACTGGCGAAAGGGGGCTTCACTTTTTTCATCAAGCAGGCGCCCAGTTATGAAGTGGTGTATGGCGCCTTCGCTGCCGTGCCGGTGTTTCTGCTGTGGATTTATATTTCCTGGACCATTGTGCTCGGTGGTGCGGAGCTGGTGCGTGCGTTAGTGGTCTTTCAGGAACACCGTCGCCAGGTGCCGCGCATGCACGCTCTGGTGCGCCTGCTCAATGTGTTCTGGCAGCGCCAGCAAAATGGCAAGGTGCTGCGCAGCAAGGAAGTTCGCAAGGTGATGCAGGAATCCGGAATCAGCCAGTGGGATGAATTTCGCAACCTGCTGGTGAATGCGAAGCTGATCCGGCGCACGGAAGAAGGCGGTTACATGCTTAGCCGGGATCTGCGTAATCTGTCTCTGGGGCAGTTGGTGGCCATGCTACCGTGGCCGGCCCATACCCAGCTAAGAGTGCGGCAACAGCAGGCGCCGTTGCCCTGGGAGGCTGCGCTGAAGACACGAATGGATCAGGCCCGGGAAGGCATGATGGCACCGCTGGATATCAGCCTGGATACGCTATTCAGCAAGCCGGAGAATCAAACAGACGACAACGCAGAGCCGAACAGGGCCTCTGCCGACATTGACCACGAGGACAAGCATGACGGTTAAGCATGTACTGGTGAGCGGTATTGTGCAGGGTGTAGGCTACCGGGCCTGGACGCGGCAGGAAGCCATACGTCGCAATCTCACAGGCTGGGTACGCAATTGTGCAGACGGCCGGGTAGAAGCGCTGCTGGAAGGCGAAAGCGGTGCGGTGGATGACATGCTCGATGCCATGCATCAGGGGCCGGCGCTGGCACAGGTGGAAAGGATTCTGGTGGAAGAGGGTAGCGAACATGACGATGCCCCCCGTTCCAATCACTTTGAGGTAACCCGATGAAACAGGTTGAGCTGGTCAATGGTGACCTGCGTTTTCCTGCCCTGATGGCCGGCAATGGTGAGCCGGTGATTCTGTTGCATGGTTTTCCCGATACCCACGAAAACTGGGCGGTGCAGATCAATGCCCTGGCGGATGCCGGTTATACGGCTATCGCACCGGCTCTGCGCGGCTATGCGCCTAGCTGTCAGCCCGGTAACGGCGATTATTCTCTGTATGCTGCGGTGGACGATCTGATGGTCTTTGCCGCACAGCTGGGCGGCCGTGTGCATCTGGTTGGGCACGACTGGGGGGCTGCTGTGGGGTATCTGGCCTGCGCCCAGTCCCCGGAGACCTTCTGCTCGTTCAGTGCCTTGTCTATTCCACCTATCCGGCGTATTCCCCAAGCGTTATTGAAAGTGCCGGAGCAGGTGTTGCTGAGCGGCTACATGCAGTTTTTCCAGCTGCCGCTGGCCCCGGAAGCCTGGCTCAAACGTGGCGACCTGGATGGCGTTGAAGCCCTGTGGCGGCGCTGGTCGCCGGATTGGGAGCCGGAGCTCTATCTGGACAATGCCAAACACACCCTGGCGGAGCCCGGGGTGATCAGTGCGGCCCTGGCCTGGTACCGGTCCCTGTTCAAGGTGTGGAAAAAAGAACATCGCAAGGCAAGGGCCTGGCTGGGGCAGGATATTGCCACCCCCACCCAGATCCTGATCGGCGAGAACGATGGCTGCATGAGCCCCAAATTGCTGGAGCACACGCTGGTAGGAAGCGACTTCAGTGGTGGCGTGGAGCTGCAAACCCTGGCCGATGCCGGGCATTTTCTGCATCTGGAGCAACCGGAGGCGGTAAACCGCCATCTGATTCGGTTGCTCAATAACACCCGCTGCGACTGAAACCGGCTCAATGAGCCGGCAAGCGGGAAGGTACCGGTAACGCCAAGCTCGACCCTCCGCGGGTCGGGTTTTCGCCCCCTTCATACTCTGCGCTATACTACGCGCCCCTATTTTCCCAGCAGGAGTGATCCCATGACGGTGATTCGCCAGGATGACCTGATTCAGAGCGTGGCAGATGCCTTGCAGTACATCTCGTATTACCACCCGGTGGATTTCATCCGCGCGGTGAAAGAAGCCTACGAGAAGGAAGAGAGCAAGGCCGCCAAGGACGCCATGGCGCAGATCCTGGTCAACTCCCGCATGGCTGCCATGGGTCGTCGCCCGATCTGCCAGGACACCGGCATCGTGACGGTGTTTGCCAAGGTTGGCATGAACGTCACCTTTGAAGCGTCCTCTGAAGGCGAGAGCATGAGCCTGGACGACATGATCAACGAAGGGGTGCGTCGCGCCTATAACCACCCGGACAATGTCCTGCGTGCCTCGGTGCTGGCGGACCCGGATGGCAAGCGTGCCAACACCAAGGACAACACCCCGGCGGTGATCAACTACTCCATCGTCCCCGGCGACACCCTGGAAATCGATGTGGCGGCCAAAGGTGGCGGTTCCGAAGCGAAATCCAAGTTCGCCATGCTCAACCCGTCTGATTCCGTGGTGGACTGGGTGCTGGAACAGATTCCCAAGATGGGCGCCGGCTGGTGTCCGCCGGGCATGCTGGGTATTGGCATCGGCGGCACCGCCGAGAAAGCCATGCTCATCGCCAAAGAATCCCTCATGGACCCCATCGACATCCACGAGCTGCAGGCCCGTGGTGCCCAGACCCGCTCTGAAGAGTTGCGTCTGGAACTGTTCGAAAAAGTGAATGCCCTTGGTGTGGGTGCCCAGGGCCTGGGTGGCCTGACCACCGTGCTGGATGTGAAAGTGGTGGATTACCCCACCCACGCGGCCAACAAGCCGGTGGCGCTAATTCCCAACTGTGCGGCGACCCGACATGCCCACTTCATTCTGGATGGCACCGGCCCGGCCGACCTGAAAGCACCGGACCTGGAAGAATGGCCGGACATTGCCTGGGGCAACGACGAAGGCGCCAAGCGTGTGAACCTGGATACCGTGACCCCGGAAGAAGTGCAGACCTGGGAACCCGGCGACACCTTGCTGCTGTCCGGCAAGTTGCTCACTGGCCGCGATGCTGCTCACAAGCGCATGGTGGACATGATCTCCAAGGGCGAAAAACTGCCCGTGGACTTCACCAACCGCTTTATCTATTACGTAGGCCCGGTGGATCCGGTAGGTGACGAAGTGGTTGGCCCGGCAGGCCCGACGACTGCTACCCGCATGGACAAGTTCACCCGCACCATGCTGGAAGAAACTGGTCTTATCGGCATGGTCGGCAAGGCCGAACGTGGCGACACCGCCATCGAAGCCATCAAGGACAACAAGGCCGTCTACCTGATGGCCGTAGGCGGCGCCGCCTACCTGGTGTCCAAGGCGATCCGCAAATCCCGCGTAGCAGCCTTTGAAGACCTGGGTATGGAAGCCATCTACGAATTCGAAGTGGAAGACATGCCCGTCACCGTGGCGGTAGATTCCACCGGAGAATCCGTACACAAGACTGGCCCGGTGATCTGGAAACAAAAGATCGCCGAAAAAAGCGCGTAGTAGGTACTACGCCGCTCGCCCAAAAAAGCCGTGCTTTCTGCGCGGTTTTTTTGTGGGCGAACGGCTAACACGCCTCACGGAAAACCTAAACCGTAGGAGCGTCGCTCGCGGCGCGATTCCAAACCGTGTAGGAGTCCCACTCGAGGGACGAATCCCACCCCAGATAACACGACAAACCTGGCAATCAACCTCGAAGGTTTAACTTCCCCACCAACCTAATTACCCCGCTCTAAATCCCCTTTTCACCCGCGCACAAATTGAATATGTAGGATATGGCTTACATAAATTTGCTTACTGTTCGGGTAGAGTCGATTTTTTTGTTCTGCATGATCTAGATAGATAAGAAGCACCGCGAATCACAACACCTATTCATGATTAATTTGAAAATTTATGAAGCGATAACGAGGGGAAAATGAGAATTCATGGAATATCGATTCTAGTAGTAGCCACTAGTCTCTCGGGCGGAGTGTTTGCCGAGTATCAAGGAAAAGGGGGGATGACAAAATTTGATGTAGCCTCTGAGGCCTACGTTTATCACTATGAAAATGGTTTTACCGATGAAGATGCCATGAGCTGGGACCCCAATCTTCAGTTCGCTTGGTCAAGAGCTGGCGCAGCCAAGACCTGTGATGTCGAATTTAACAAAGAGAAAGTCATTGATGGATTAATCGAGGAATACGGTGATCCTTCATTGAAAGAGGACTTTATGGAGCGATTCAAACACGATATGAATGGCATCGAGTTCCATCACCTCCAAAGCAAAAAAATTGAAGGTTTCTGTACTGCGGAACGCATTAAAGAAGTGAAATCCCTGATTCCAGACTTTGAGGTAGGGGAATTTCCCAAGCCGTTCTAAAGACAAGGATACGAAGGTCAGATATTGCCTCGTGCGTTTGAAGAGAATTGAGGTCTGACCCTCAATGTTCCTACGCCGCTCGCCCAAAAAAACCGTGCCTTCTGAGCGGTTTTTTTGTGGGCGAACGGCTGCAGCAGGCCTCACGCAACACGGAAAACCTAAACCGTAGGAGCGTCGCTCGCGGCGGTGTAGGAGTCCCACTTGAGGGACGAATTCCACCCCAGATAACACGACAAACCTACAATAAACCTCGAAGGTTTAACTTTCTCCCTAACCGGACTCTCCCGCCCTAAATTCCCTTTTTCACCCGCGCGCAAGTTGAATATGTAGGATATGGCTTACAGATTTTTGTAAGTTGCTGAGATAAAGTGGATTTTCAGAAAAGCGGATGCAAGAAAATTCCGAGTAAAAAATCCTGTTCAACCCGCAAGTGCAAGAAAAGTCCGTTGAGAGTGATTCCTGCCTGTGGGGTAAGTCACTGATTGGGGCATGGTTTTATGTGGTTCTTGAGCAGGGTCGGATCGGGGATATACAGCAAAGTGATATATCGCATCTGCAATTGAATAAACTGTTAGAAGCTTCTATGAACTATACGGATGGCACGCAAGCTAAGGTTGGAGACAAGGTTCTCATTGCTGGGCGGCATAATGGGGTTGTTGTGGCCGATATGGATAGCGATGAATATTCGAGCGAGTACCCAAGGGAGCAATGGGGAGCCCTAGGTTCCGGTGTCATGATTAATACCGATTTTGGCGGTTTGGTTCATTACGATCAAAACAGCCTGAATGGTGAATTGATGGAGCTGTTGAGGCGTGCATAGGGTTGCTTCTAACAAGCGGCGGCAGGCAGACCAAATTTCCGCTCCTTCGTCGCTCCAATTTGCCTGCTGCGCAGGGCGTTATAAGCCATGAACCTAGACTATTCGCTGTTTCCCAAAATGGAATCTGGTTATTTCATCATCCCAAAACCAGATGAGAGACTAAGAGAATTCAGCGATCTATATGATCGATTTTGCTCGGCTATTTATATGGCTTCAAAAATAGGTGGCGAATCATCAAAGTACATGCTCAGCAATAAAGCTCACTCGTCCGGCTACACTAGAGCTGCGTTAGCAGAGTTCGCTGGAATAGATGAATTTATAGAGAAAAATTTCAAACAACTAACACGCGAAACCTACATTGTTTACAAGCAGCCGAACCCACTATTTCACATAATGAAAATGCTCAGAAATTATAACGTGCATATTGCAGAAAGCACCTTGTCGGAAGAAGAAATAAATGTAGCGTTACCGTCTAAGCCAGAAGAAAACTTTGATGTCAAAATATGCTACATAAACAATCTATCTGCTTATGAGCTAAAGCAACTAAAGAGCGCTAAAAACTACAGCATGGCGGAGATTGAAAAAATGATCATGCACTTCGAAAACGAACAGCATAGATTTGGAGTTTCAGATCTTTTAGTTCGTGGCGTAATACTCTATTCCAGCGTAATTTCACGTCTTATAACAAGTCGCTGAAGCTGCTCATTTCATTCGCTGGGACAGGCTAAAGCCTGCCCCTTAGCTTAATCGTTGAGGTTTAAGTGATTAGAGTCCTTCGATCTGACCGAGCGTACGTTAAGGTTTTCAGGGGCCGGATGACTATTGAAAGTCTCGAAGTTGGTGGGCGTCCGTACGAGGCATTGCCGGTCCAGCCCTTTACTACCCGGCGTCTTTTGGTCGGGCAGTTCGATGTGGCGGAGCATTGCCTGCAGCAAGGTTTGAAGCGGCTTGGTAAGAATGGATGGCTGAAGCTTGGGTCGCAGCTCATAGTTCAGCCTATGGAAATGACAGATGGAGGCCTGAGCCAGGTGGAAGAACGTGTGATCATGGACATGGCATACGGTGCCGGGGCCAAACGTGTATTGCTGTGGGTGGGCGGGGAGCTTTCCAGGCAAGAGGCCTTGAATAAACTTGTGGCCTTATAACGAGCCAGTGAAGCAGCGGACGCCAGCGGCGCTGCTTGCTTATGCATAGGGAGTTGTGGTTCACACTTGTGAGGCTGATAGATTGATTCTGCGGCGGTTGTCCCTTGATGACGTTCCCGCATTGGCCGAAATTCTCAGCGACCCTGATGTGATGAAATACTCGGTTCGAGGTGTTTGTGATGAAGCCGCCACACTCAAGTTTATCGAGTGGTGTTTGGCTTGTTACGACTCGCATGGCGTTGGTCCATGGGCTCTCATCGATAAGGCATCTTCTGAACTGATCGGCTTCTGCGGTGTTGGGCCAGAATGGGTCGATGATGTCGAGGAAGTTAATCTTGGCTATCGGCTGGCTAGTCGCTATTGGAATAAAGGGTTGGCATCTGAAGCGGCCAGATCCGTCCTTGACTATGTTTTCGGTAAGGGCTTGTTCAATTCAGTGGTCGTTATCATAGAGCCTGAGCATGCGGCATCGCTTAAGGTTGCTGAGAAGGTTGGGTTTTCTCGCTTCGATGCCGTGGAATTTTATGGTCGGCCGGTAAGGTTATACCGATTGACCTCGGAGCAATGGGGAGCATCGCATAACAATGCCATGCATGTGACAAGGGCATGATGGCGGGCAAACTCCTTGTTGTGCCTGCAATTAGAAGTTCGGGCTCAGATTCCCTCCCGAATTTCAAACTCTACCATCGCTATTTCTGCACTTCATAATCCGGTGAACCACTCTTCTCATGCTGGTGCCCATGTCAGGCATTAAAGGTCCCGAGGGTAAGGTCTTGCATCGTGCATATGAGGAAAATATGAAAGAGCTAACCCTCTATACGCATGAATTTCCATCGAGAACGTCGCTGTCACAACGTGGGGAAAATGAGTGAGATCTGTATTTCTATTGGTTGCTTTGTTGTCTGTAAGTCTTCCTGTGTCAGCTAATTCCTTATGTGAGCCTGAGGATGAATTGGTTTTTTCATGTGAAATCGGAAGCAAAAATGTTTCAGTATGCATGACTGAAAAGGGCCGGATTGAGTATGTATACGGGGCTGGCGACACAGTCGAATTAGAATTGAACTCGCCACTCTTCAGTAGCGCGGCTTGCCCAGGTGGTGGAATAAGCCGATTGAGGTTCAAGAACGGAAACTACAGCTACATCGTTTACGATGTCATGTGCCATTCAGGCGGAATTGGCGAGAACCAGCGGAGCAATTCAGATTTCGCCGGACTTGTCGTGCTGAACAAAAGCGACGTCGTTTTCAATAAAACGTGCACCTCCTTTCAGGATGAAGTGTTTGGCGTTAATTCGGGTATTCTTCCTGAAAGCGTTGAAAAAGAGGACTTTGATTATAATATCCCGTAATGCGGGAACGCTTCTTGAGAGTGACGTTAAGTCAGGTTTTCCCCTTGCCTCGTGCATCAAGTTCACTATAGAAAGAGCAATCAGGTTAACTCGTTAACGTCTTCCTGGACTCACTAATGACCGACACTTTCCAGCCTCTCTGGCTTAAATCACTCTTTCTGCTTGGGGTGAGCCTGCTATTCACCCACGAACTGGATGCCATGACCCACAGCGAATGGCGTGTGCTTCCGCTGACTAGCTGGATGGCGCCGGGGGTGGGTCGTCTGGTGTTTGTGGCGTTGCATGTGCCGATTTTTGCGCTGGTGTTGGGTTGGCTGACCAGCAGGTTGCCGGAGCGGGCGGTGCAGGGGCAGTTCTGGATCTCAGTGTTTTTGGTGGTTCATGCCGGTTTGCATGTGGCCTTTAGTGGGCTGCCGCACTATACCTTTGCGGGAATTCTCTCCAATACTCTGATTTTTGGTGCTGCGTTGTTTGGTGTCGCCTACCTTTGGGGGCGTTGCTGGATTCGTAGAGACTAGAGTAAACGCTTTATTGGCCCAGGTCGGTATATACCCGCAATTAGGAAGGGGGCTGGAGGTTGTGGCCAGGGTGAAACCGCCGCTCCTGCAAGTGTGCCTTTGGTACTCCCAATCTAGATAGAGTTGATGATGAGTGACATTACGTTTTCCCCGGACCAAAAAGCCCGGATGGTCAGCAAGATCAAGGCCTACTTTGATGAGGAGCTCCAGCAGGATATCGGCGGCTTCGAGGCGGAGTTTCTGATTGATTTCTTTGCCAAAGAGCTGGGGCCACATTTCTATAATCGGGGTTTGTTTGATGCCCAGCAGGTGCTCACCGAGAAGATGGACGAGGTGGGCTATGTGATGCAGGAACTGGAGAAGCCGGAAGTGTAAGGCGATCGTGGCAGGGCCTTCTTTGCCACGGTTAGATTTTGTTGTGGGCTAGGGGGCGGGCAGCAATCTCAGGAACTTTCCCTTTGTTGTGACCTCCCACCACAAAGGTTGGCGCTGAATTATTGGTTAGCCAGGCATTCATTTTCCCTTAGGTGCTCTTTGTCATGCCCCGAACCCTGTTGAAAACGTTTCCCCTTCTTGCTGCCATTTTGTTTCTTGGAGGTACTGCCATGGCTGATGCAGCCCCGCAAGACGCGTCTGCTGGCGCGGAACCGCCCAGACCCAAGGTCATTATCTTTGATGTGAACGAAACGCTGCTGGACCTGGAGTCCATGCGCTCATCGGTTGGCGAGGCGCTGGGGGGCAGGGAGGAGCTGTTGCCGCTGTGGTTCTCGACCATGCTGCATAACTCCCTGGTCACCACGGTGACTGGGGAATATCACGACTTTGGCCAGATCGGTGTCGCCTCGTTGCTGATGGTGGCCGAGAACAATGATATTCCCTTGAGTGAGGAAAAGGCGGAAACGGCTATTGTGTCGTCCATTCTCAGCCTGACGCCTCACCCGGATGTGAAACCGGGGCTCACTTCACTGAATGAGCAGGGTTTCAAGATTGTCAGCCTGACGAACTCGTCCAACGACGGGGTGAAGACCCAGTTTGAAAATGCGGGCCTGACGAATTTCTTCGATGCCCGTTACAGCATCGAGGATATCAAGATCTACAAGCCGGACCTGCGTGCCTATGAGTGGGTGCTGGAGCAGCTTGGCGTACAGCCTGAAGAGGCCTTGATGGTGGCGGCCCACGGCTGGGACGTGGCTGGCGCAAAGGAAGCAGGTTTGCAGACGGCCTTTATTGCCCGGCCCGGCAAGGCCCTCTACCCGCTGGCGAAAAAGCCGGATTACGTGGTTGAGAATGTCTCCGAACTGGCGGAGATCATGAAAGCGAAGTAAGCGGTGCCGGTGAGCGATTGCCGGTTGCTGATTGATAGGGAGTATCGATTAAAGAACCCCGGTTGGGGCCTTTGTTTCAAAGGCTGTGGCCGGGGTTTTTTTATCGTTGGGGTTGTGGTCTGAGGAGCGTGGGGGCATTCGCGGTGGAACCGCCGCTCCCACAAACACCGTTCCGTCATAAGCTTGAATTAGTCCGGGAGCCCGGCCCCATCCTTGGGGCGCGGAGATCAATCGTCAGGCTTTCCTGGGGTCACAGTATGAAGGCCTGGGGCTACCCGGACGATCAATATACTGTTCATTTGGTCAGTGGTCAAATAAGGTCGGTTACGAGTCGCGAGTTACGAGTGGCGAAAGGCAAAACCTCAACCCCCAAACCTTAATCCCGTTGCTGGCAGGGCACCTTTGGGTTTTGATCTTCGCAACTCGCAACTCGCAACTCGCAACTCGCAACTCGCAACTCGCAACTCGCTTGCGCCACCTGCAGGATCGCTTTCAGGCAAGTTCCTGCGGTGGCGGTAGGTTCAGCCCGCCCTCAGTTTCGGTTTGACGGTGATCAGCAGTGCCGGCAGCAGGGTCAGGTTGCTGAGCAGGGCGACCAGCATGGCCAGGCCGGTGAGCAGGCCGAAGTAGACGGTGGGGTTGAAGCTGGACAGGGCCAGGATCGAGAAGCCGGCAATGATGGTGAGCGAGGTGTAGTACATCGCTTTACCGATGGAGCCATGGCAGCGCTTCATGGTGGCCACGTAGTCGTTGTCTTTGGGCAGCTCTTCGTGGAAGCGGTGGATGTAGTGAATGGTGTCATCCACGGCGATGCCGATGGTGATGGCGGTAATGGTGATGGTCATCAGGTCCAGCGGCAGGCCGATCCAGCCCATGAGACCCAGTACCAGTGACGCGGAGATCAGGCTGGGCACCATGCTGATCAGTGCCACCGGGATGCTGCGGAACAGGATCAGCAGCATGAACAGGATGGCGGCAAAGACATAACCCAGGGTCTTGATCTGGGAGTCGAACAGACTCTGCAGCATGTTGTTGTAGAGCACCATGGCGCCGGTGAGGTGCACCTGTTCTGGCTGCAGGCCGAAGTCGCTTTGCAGGTCGGTGCGGATCTTGGCGAGCAGTTCGTTACGGTTCAGGTTCTTGTCGGAATCGATCACCCGTACGCTGATGCGCACCTGGTTACCGTCGTCAGACAAGTAGGGTTTTACCAGCTGGCTGCGCAAGTCATCCGGAATAAAACTGGCCAGCAACATCAACTGCACATAGCTGAGCGGGCGGCCGTTGAGCTTTTCCGCTACTTCGTAGGTGGTGGCGATGGAGAGCACCTTGCCGGTTTCCGGCAGGGATTCCAGGTAGTCCTGAATGTCCACCAGCTGGCCCAGTCGGGCCGGGGTGAACCAGTAGGACCCCTTGAGCGGGTTGGGTTCGGCTTTTTTCGGGGTGGCGAAGGGGTCTGCACCGACCTCGCTGGCAAAGGGGTCACTGTCGGCAAAAGGATCGGCGCTGTCTGCGGCGGCAGTGTCGCTGTTGGCAAAGGGATCCGCGTTGCCGGTCTCGTCAGCGCTGTCTGAGGCAAACGGGTCGCCGGGGCTGTCGTCCATGCTGTCGTCCATGCTGTCGCCATCCCAGCCGGTGGCGGGTTGGTTGAGGGCAGCTTTCTGCGCGGTTGTGGTCTTGGGCGCATCGATGACGATATCCAGCGGGGTGGTGCCGCCCAGTTTGCGGTCGATCTGCAGCATGCCCTGATAGATTTCCGTGTCTTTCTGGAAATAATCAATAAAGCGATTTTCCACGGTCAGCCGGCTGACGCCCCACAGGGACGCGACGATCACGGCCAGCGCGACGATCAACAGAATGGGGCGGCGGCGTTCGGTAAAGCCGGCAAAAGCCAGGGTCAGCTCCCGGCTGAGGTCACGTCCCTGGCGGGGTTTGCCGGCGGATAGCGGGGCCAGCAGGGCGGGGAACACCAGAAAACAGACGATCAGTGACACGCCCAGGCCCAGGGTCATCATCCAGCCAAAGTCGATTACAGGGCGAATGCCGCTGATCACCAGGGAGGAGAAGCCCACCATGGTGGTGAGAATCATGTAGATGCTGGGGCGCATCATGTGGGCGGCGGTTTCGCGGATAAGCCATTTCTGGCTGGCGTCCGGGTTCTCTTCATGCAGCTCGCGAAAACGCACGGTGAGGTGAATGGTGATGGACATGGTGATAATCAGCAGCAGGGAAATATAGTTGCTGCTGATAACGGACACCTTCCAGTCCATCCAGCCCAGCCAGCCGGTGACCGCCAGCACGGTGACGCCGCAGCAGGCCAGCGGCACGATCACCCAGCGGGGACGGCGGAAAATCAGGAACAGGGTGAGGATCAGGAAGACCAGCACGCCGACGCCGAACACTTTCAGGTCCGAGCGAATAAAGCGCACCAGGTCGGTGGTGATCATGGGGACGCCGCCCAGGAACAGGTTGGCGTCGTCCCGGTAGCTGTCCATGATCTCGCGCACCTGGTCGATTTCCCCGGCGGTGCGTTGCTGGATCTGGCTGCTGTAATCACTGAAGGCGCGAGTGGCGTCTTCCAGCGCCTGCTGGCCTTGTTCGTCCAGTTCGCCGTTGCGTTCCTGATCGCGCAGGTCGTTGCGTTTGTAGAGCAGGTCGTAATATTTCTGGTCGCGCTCGAAGCTCACCAGCAGGGCGGTGGTATTGCCGTCGTCGCTGACCAATAAGTCTTCGTAGAGCGGGTTTTCGTCGGTAAATTCCTTTTCGGCCAGTGACAGGTCCACGCCGTCACTGGTGAGGGTGCGGTAGTCGTTGGCCAGGTCGCTGAATTCCACCTGGGGGCTGAACAGCAGCGGCACGTCCAGCATGCTGTACACCGAGCTGACCCGATCCACATCCTTGAGCGATTGCTGCAGGGATTGCAGGTGATCCAGGCTGTTCTGTTGAAACAGGGGTTTGTCTTTGGGGCTGTAGGTGATGATCAGGAAATCACTGCCGCCATATTGCTTGGAGACCTTGCGGTAGTACTCCAGCGCTTTGTCGTTTTCCAGCACCATGGAATCCGCTGACGCATCGATCTTGAAGTTGCGGGCCTGCGTGGCGGCGACACCACAAAGCAGCACCAGCAGCACCAGCCAGAAAACAGGGTGTGCCAGTACAGCCCGGCAATAGGCGTTAAACAATCGATGGGTCATGACGTATCCGGTTTGCGTTACAGGGGGTCTGCAATCTTGTTATGGCTACAGCGAACAGACGGTTTCAGAACATGGCTGCGTATTCTGCCGCGAATCGCGTATCGAAACGGTGAATCAGTTTGCCGGCGGGCCAGGTCAACAGCGTCAACAAGCCCTCAGTCCATTCTTCCTGGTGTACCCGGCAGCCGCCCTGGCCATCGTCGATAAAGGTGAAGCGATGGGTAATGCGGGCGAAGGGCAGTTGCAGGCCCCAGGTGATGCGTTCGTTTTCCTTGTACTCCAGCACCTTCACGACCACCGGCGCCGGCGGCAGGCGGGGCAGGTCCGCCACAAACAGTAGCAGGGCGCCGGGACGCCAGCCGCCATTGAGGAGCCGGGCGTGGCGGACTACCGAGCACCAGCTGGCCCAGTTGTTAGCGTCGGCAAACAGTTTGAAGGCCTGTTTGCGGGAGGCGCGGGTGTCGGTGACTTCGTCGACCAGATAACGTTTTAGCATGCTGTATCCGTGTTTTTATTGGCAGAAGGCGCCTGCGGGAAGCGCAAACGCAGGCCATTGCACTATTCAAGGCTCCCTAGATTACTCACAGTAAGGGGCAACCTCCAGTCGGTAAAATGGGCCAATTCGGCGGGTGTTGTTGACCTGTCAGAGGGCTTTGCCTAGTTTCGGGTGATTGCGAGGAGTCAGCATGACAACAACACTGTTACCGGCGTCCATATTGCCGGGGCTTCTTGAAGTCTCGTTACGTAACCAGCTGGATGTGCAGGCCCTGTTCGAGCAGGTGGGCATTGATGCGGATATTGTCGGCCGCAGCGATCGCTTCATCAGCCTTGAGCAACTTGATGCGTTGCTTTATGCGGCCTTTACAGAAAGCGATGATCCGCTGTTCGGGCTGCATGTGGGGGCGGATAATCACTATGGCAACCTGGATTTGCTGGGGAACCTGATGGCCACCGCCAATAGCCTGGAACAGGGCATTGGCATGCTGTTTCGCTATAAGGACCTGGTGGTGCCTTACCTGGATTTCTCGCTGGATCTTTACGGCAAGAGCGTGCAGCTGTCGGTGATCAGCAAAGACCCGACCTTGCGCTTTACGGCGACACGCACCCACAACGAAGTGGTGGTCGCTACCATGTTGTCCATTGGGCGATCCTTGCTGGGCGCAGACATGCCGTTGACCGGGGCCTGTTTTCTCCATGCTGAGCCCTGTGCCGAGCAACTGGAAAGCTATGGGGCATTTTTCCAGTGCCCCATGTCGTTTTCTGCCGGGCGGAATGCCATTCGCTTCAGCGCTGAGTTGCTTGGCGCCCCGTTACCCCGAGCCTACCCGAAGTACAACGAGCGCCTGCGTAAATCCGCTGACCAGGTGTTGGCCGGGTTATCCCGGGCGGGGGGGATAACCGGGCAAGTGGTCAAGCACCTGGAGCGCTTGCTCGGTGAGCATACGGTGACCATGGAGGCGGTGGCGGATGCCCTGGCCATGACGCCGCGCACCCTCCAGCGCCGCCTGCAGGAAGAAGGCGCGCGGTTTGCAAATTTGCGTGATCAAGTGCGCCATCAGCATGCCTGCAAGGCGCTGCGTCAGCACCGTTGCGACATGCAGAGCCTGGCAACGGAATTGGGCTTTTCCGATACGGCCAACTTTTATCATGCCTTCAAGCGCTGGCAGGGCTGCGCGCCGGGCCAATACCGCAAGGCATACCAGAGCGCGTTTCAGCCGGAGTCAGGCAAGCCGCCGGTTCACGGCTCTCACGTCTGAGCGGTGTGACATTTTGCCACATTGGTATTTCCCCTCGGGTCCGTATCCTTGCGGGCGAATATTCAATGCAGGGGAAATGTCATGTCTCGTTCCGTTTTGTCCACTGCGATATCGCTGTCGCTGCTTGCTGCCAGCCCTGCAGTGCTTGCCCACTATGATGGCGGGCGCGCTGACAGCCATGCGCCGATTTCCGTGATGGGTGACCACACGCACGGCAAGGGTGAGTGGATGCTTTCCTACCGTTATATGGGCATGGGGATGAGTGGGGCGAAATCCGGTAGTGACTCGCTGAGCACGGATGAGGCATTTGCCGAGATCCCGGGCATGGGCATGATGAACATGAAAGCCCTGCCGTACGAGATGACCATGCACATGCATATGCTTGGCGCCATGTACGCCCCCACGGATAACCTCACCCTGATGGCGATGTTGCCGTACAGCACCAACGAGATGACCACCAAGACCCGCATGACCATGATGGGTAACACCACCCAGGGCGAGTTTGATACGGAAACCTCAGGCATTGGTGATGCGAGTATCGGCGGCCTCTACAAGTTCTACGACGAGAACGGCTACCGCTTGCACCTGAATATGGTGTTTGGGCTGCCCACCGGTTCTATCGAGGAAGAAGACTACATTCCCATGGCGGGCCAGGAGCTGCAGCTGCCTTACCCTATGCAGCTGGGCTCTGGCAGCTATGAGTTGCGCCCGGGGCTGACCCTGAACAAGCAATACGCCAGCTGGAGCTGGGGCGCGCAGGTCAGTGCCAAAATTCCTCTGGACGATAATGATCAGGGTTACCAGTTAGGGTCGAGCAAGTACCTGACTGCCTGGGCGGCCAAGCCGGTCTCGCCGTGGGCATCGGTGTCTGTGGCAGCCTACAAAAGCTGGTGGACCAGTATTAACGGTTCTGCTGAAGATCTGACTATCTCACCGATGATGAACCCGGCGGCAGACCCGGATGCCAAGGGCGGGCAGCGGCTGGATATTGGTGTGGGCCTGAACCTGCTGGGCAAGAACGGTGCCCTGAAAGGCCACCGTCTGGCGATGGAATACAAGGCGCCGGTGCAGGAATCGCTGCATGGTATCCAGATGGAAACCGATTACACCTTTACGGTAGGCTGGCAGAAAGCCTTCGGCGGGAAATAACCCTGTCGTAGGAGCGTCGCTGGCGGCGCGATGATCCAGCGTCTGAAACCGCGCCGCCAGCGACGTTCCTACGGATAAGTTGTGGCGATTTGCGCCCACAAAAAAGCCGCTCCTGATAATCAGGAGCGGCTTTTTTTATGGGATTCGAAATGGTGCCGGAACGCGGAATCGAACCGCGGACCTACTGATTACGAATCAGTTGCTCTACCGACTGAGCTATCCCGGCATGCCCGTTGTGTTGGGCGGGCGCTAGTTTAGCAGGCCGCCCGTTGCAGGCAAGCAGGAATCAGGCTTCCTGCTTGATGCCCGCCAGCTTGCGGGCGTGCCACTTCTTCGTTTCCACATCCATGCCGCGCAGAATTTGAATACGCTGAGCCTGGGGACTGCCAGCGCCGTGCATGGACTCGGTGAGGTAACCCACGGCGTTGCGCCCCAGGGTCATGTTTTCGATCAGCCGCAGGATGCGCATGCGGTCCTCGGTGGGGATATCTTCGCGGCCCTTGAGGAAGCGACGGATGATGTCGCCGGCTTCTTCGTTTTCCAGGTCCTGCTCGCTGGGCATGGTGACCATGATGCCGCCGGCCAGATCCTGGGCGAGACGGGAAATCTCGTAGGGGAAGCGGGTCACGTTGTGCTTGCACACGTTGGCCAGCATGGTGTCATTCATGTAGATGCCGCTGGGCATCTGTGTGGCTTCATGGGAGCTGGCGATGCCGGAAGAGTAGATGGTTTCGTTGAGATGGGTCATCTCCACGAGCTTGTCGCGGATGTGGCTGACTTTTTCCAGCCCGTTGTATTCCACGATGGACGCCGCCGCACCGACCATGACATCACCCAGGCCGGTTTTGCACACATAGCTGGCCCGGTGATAGGCGGTGAAGCGGGTGACCAGTTCCTGTGCGAATTCGTATTCGCCGTCCATGAACACGTGCTCGTGGGGAATGAAGACATCATCGAAGTACACCAGCACTTCCTGGCCGCCGTACTGGGCGTTGCCCTGATCGATGTTGCCGCTTTCCATGGCTCGGGTGTCGCTGCTCTGGCGCCCGTAGATATAGGTAATCCCGGCGGCGTCGCCGGGGATCATGCCGACCACAGCGTAATCTTTATCCCCTTCGGTGAGATTCATGGTGGGCAGCACGCAGATCCAGTGCTGGTTCCAGCCGCCGGTCATGTGTGCCTTGACGCCTTTCACGTAAATACCCTTGTCGGTGCGGCGGGTCACGCGCATGAACATGTCCGGGTCGGCCTGCTCGGCGGGCCGCTTGCTGCGATCACCCTTCGGGTCGGTCATGCCGGCGGCGATTAGAATGTTTTTGCGTTGAGCTTCTTTGAGGAAATCCAGATAACGCTGGTGGTATTGAGTGCCGTGTTTCTCGTCCATCTCGTAGGTGACGGAATGCAGCACACTGATGGTGTCCAAGCCAGTGCAACGTTGGAAGCAGGTGCCGGTAATCTGGCCCATGCGTCGTTGCATCTTGTTCTTTTTCACCAAGTCACCGGGGGATTCCACGATGTGCAGAAAACGGTTTACCTGGGCGTCGATCAACGGTGACCAGGCAGTGGCCAGTTCCGGATCATCAATGGCCAGGTCATAGCTGGCGCGCAGGGCATTGATGCTGGGTTTGATGATGGGGTGATCCGCAGGCTCATCAATCAGCTCGCCGAACAGGAACAGGCGGGTGCCGCGGTTGCGCAGGCTGGCCAGGTAGTCGTCACCGGTTTTGATGACGGGAATGCGGTCCCAACGGGTCTGGGCGGATTCTTCACGGGCTGGAGCCGGGTTCGCGGCGTTCATGGTGCCTCCTGGATCGTGTTGTTCTGCTCTGCGTCATGGGCGACGCGGGAAGCAATATCATCGGAAATAGGGTGACTTGGGAGTCATCCCCGATGGTAAACAGTGTGTAATCCAAGGCAATGACAGAAAGTGCTGCTGTTCTCTGTGGTCAAGTCAGCGTGGCGCTGCGGGCGGGAGAGACTCGCTGTAGGAGCGTCGCTGGCGGCGCGATTAAAAGCAGTTGAAAGTTCAAAGTGTAAAGTTCAAAAGCGCGGGAGAGCGCATCATATTCTTTCAGGTCGTGCCCGCGCGCAGAGGTTCAGCGCGGAACCACGAGGTTTCGTTGGCGGAGGCCTGGCTTCGCGTTTCAACTTTACACTTTGAACTTTCAACTCGCTTTTCGGCGGAGATCGGCGTTGCCGATTTCCGCCCTACGGTTGGCAGGGGCTATTCTGCCTTGAACACCATGGAGGCAGAATTCAGGCAATAGCGCTGGCCGGTGGGGGGCGGGCCGTCGGGGAAGACGTGGCCCTGGTGGCTATCACAGCGGGCGCAGCGGATCTCCACTCGGACCATGCCGTGGCTGCTGTCGTGCAGTTCACGGATGTGTTGAGGATCGAAGGGTTCGTAAAAGCTGGGCCAGCCGGTGCCGGATTCGAACTTGGCGCTGGAGGTGAACAGTGGCAGGTCGCACAGTTTGCAGTGGTAGGTGCCGTCGTCCTTGTTATCCAGCAGGCCGCCGCAAAACGGGGGCTCGGTGCCCTGGTTGAGCAGGATGCGGCGCTCTTCTTCGCTCAGCGAGCGTGCGCGAGTCTGTTTTTCTTCTTCGCTCAGGGGCGTCAGGTCGAAGCCGCTGGCGGACAGTGCTTGGGTCATCAGGCACTCCCTTGAGTTTGTCTGGTTAAGGTGTCCGGGTTTTAAGTTTGTCGGGAAAGGCCTGGATCAGCTTTTCCACTTTCGGTTTGGCTATATGGGTAATGTAGCCTTGATTGGGATTGCGACGGGCGAAATCCTGGTGGTAATCCTCGGCGCGGTAAAAGGCGTCCAGCGGTTCCACGGTGGTGGCAATGGGAGCAATAAAGGCACCGGCGTTGTTCAACTGCTGGATGTACGCCTCGGCCACCGCTTTCTCGGTGTCATCGTGATAAAAAATCGCGGAGCGGTACTGGGTGCCCCGGTCGTTACCCTGGCGATCTTTCTGGGTGGGGTCGTGGGCGACGGAGAAGAACACTTTCAGCAGCTCGCCGAAGCTGATTACGGTGCTGTCGTATTCTACTTCGATGACTTCCGCATGACCGGTGGTGCCGGTACAGACGGCCTCGTAATTAGCGCGGGCAGCATGGCCGCCGGCATAACCGGAGACCACGGCGTTCACGCCTTCCAGATTCAGATAGACCGCTTCCACACACCAGAAACAACCGCCGGCAAGAACCGCTTTGGCCGTGCCACTGGCGGGCAGGTCGTCGACGGGGTCAGGAAAACGTTCCGGGTGAATGGCCAGGGATGTGCCGGGGATCACTGCGTTCATGGTTCCTCCAATGGGGCGTCAACACCTGCCGGGCTTGTGGCCAGGCAGGTGTTACAGGTCAATGCAGCCAGTGGAGAGCACAAGCAGGGATCAGTCCTGCTTGACGGCACCACTGGCGATCAGGCCATCGATGTCACTGTCACTGAAGCCGGCCTGGCTCAGTACGGCCCGGCTATCTGCCCCGGCAGTGGTGGCGGGTTTTATCTCGCCGGCTGCGGTGCGTGAGAAGCGCGGGGTCGGTGCCGGTTGTGCGGCGCCGTTGACGGTAACAAAGGATTCTCTGGCTACGTTATGCGGGTGTGAGGGCGCTTCTTCAAGGCTGAGTACCGGTGCAAAACAGACATCGGTGCCCTCCATCAGCGCGGACCACTCGTCCCGTGTCTTCTGTTTGATGACGGCGGCGAGCTTTTGTTTCATTTCCGGCCATTTGGGCGGGTTGATCTGATGGCCAAAGTCCTCGGCGGGCAGTTCGGCCAGCTGGCAGAGCTGGGCATAGAATTGCGGTTCGATGCTGCCGATGGAGACGTATTTGCCGTCCGCAGTTTCATACACTTCATAGAAGTGTGCGCCGGAATCGAGCATGTGCGTGCCGCGATTGTCGGTAAACATGCCCTGGGATTTGAGCCCGTAGAACATGGCCATGAGGGCGGCGGAACCTTCTACCATGGACGAGTCGACTACCTGGCCTTTGCCGCTGCGCTGGGCTTCCAGTGCGGCGCAGACCATGCCAAAGGCGAGCATCATGCCGCCGCCGCCGAAATCGCCGACCAGGTTGAGCGGGATGGCGGGCTTTTCGCCTTCACGGCCCATGGCATGCAGGGCGCCGGACAGGGAGATGTAGTTCATGTCGTGGCCGGCGGCCTGAGCCAGTGGCCCGGTCTGGCCCCAGCCGGTCATGCGGCCGTAGACCAGTTTCGGGTTGCGGGCCAGGCATTGCTCCGGGCCCACGCCCAGGCGCTCGGTGACACCGGGGCGAAAGCCTTCGAAAATACCGTCGGCGGTTTCACACAGTTTCAGAACGGTTTCGATACCTTCGGCGCTTTTCAGGTCCACGGCCAGGTTCTGGCGATTGCGGAAAAGGACGGTGTGGCCGATGGCGGAATGCGGGTTACCGCCGGGGCGGTCGATGCGGATAACGGTGGCGCCCATGTCGGCAAGCATCATGCCGCAGAAGGGGCCGGGGCCAATGCCGGCCAGTTCGATGAAGGTCAGTCCGTTAAGTGGGCCTGTCATAATGTTCATGTCCGTTGTCAGAGTCCGTTTTACCGTTCCCTGACGGACATTGGCCGGTCAGGGAATAAGGGCTTGTTCACGCAAGCTGCGACGCAGGGCCGAGCACTGGCTTTTGGCGATGGCAACGGCGTTGCTGGCTTCGTGGGTGGTAGCGATACCTGTCCAGAGAGGTTTGCCGTCGGCATTGATCAGCTCTGCGCCATGTTGCCGCAGGGCGTCGGGTACCTCGTCTTTGGCCAAGTCGCCACCGATCCCGATTTTCCAGGTCGGTTGTACGTCGCCGGCGGATTGCTCCATGGGGTTGAGCTGGTTGCCGGCCGCAGGCGGTGCGGCAGCGTCTATCAGCAAGTGGGTCAGCTCGACCACCAGAATCCGCTCTACATCGTTTTCTTGCGCCCAGTCGAGGATGCGTTCTTTTCCGCCTTCATACCATAACGGTAATTCCTGATGGCTGAGCAAAACGGTCAACGAATCACTTGAAAATATATCCCTGCAGGTTAATTCCCAGGTTTCGCGGATGTTGCCTTCCGGGGTGTGGGCGACCAGC
>Ga0115005_10000641_pt1 | contig 27197 bp, 30 predicted proteins | sample ArcOceMetagenome_FD_87163 | JGI IMG/M metagenome (GOLD analysis project Ga0115005, IMG submission 87163) | Marine eukaryotic phytoplankton communities from Arctic Ocean - Arctic Ocean - Greenland ARC118M Metagenome | ecosystem: Environmental > Aquatic > Marine > Oceanic | place: Arctic Ocean...
CTTTTCATTTCCAAAACCCTTGGGGAAAGGAAACTGGTTTTCAGAAGCGATTCGCAATGCAGCACTCGCAGGTTTGCCAAATTTAGAAGAGCCGAATAATCTAAATAAGCGATTCCTCGTGTAAACACCTGTATCTACAAAGCATGTCCTATTACGTGATGGCAAGGTTGTACTATGGATGATGTCATGTTTGTCGCTTTGAACGTTGATGTCACTATTTTGCGATTGTGCATTTGTGTCGGTGCTCTTTTCCTCACTGTCTTTAAAAAGCACTGTAGGCACCGGCTTTGAATTCACAAACAAATATTTACACAGCGTAGAACACTTTGGCTGCAACTGCCCTGTTGCCAACTCCTCTGCAAGCCTACCGACGAAGTTCTTTACAAAAACGCCACAGGCAATTGCGTCTTGAAACAATTCACCCCCTGGCATGTGCACAATTAAGTGGCGCGAGAACTTCTTTGTAGTCGTTGAATCGAGATCAACGATATCCTTTCTACTAATGGCCATGTCAAATTGGCAACGGATTTCGTGAATCAGCTCGTGGATAAACTCTTCCATTAATTTTTCATTCGCTTCACTATCAATGCCTGGATTTGCATCAGTACTGTATTCTATGTCTACCAGTTCATGAGGATGGAGAAAGTCACGATGCATGCGGACATCAAAGTTAATGCAGATCTGTGGTATAATAATAAAAACTGCGAAGGAAAATCTGACTCACCAAAGTAGAGGCGGCAAGGAGTTTTCTCTTTGATGACTTCATAATGATGCCTGGCATACGGTTCGCAATTTCTCCAGTACTTATGCATAAATCTACCCTCATTACAAACTATGTATCTTCTTTTCCCTGCGGATTTCTCGACTGCAAATACACGTGGTACCATGGACCACATTGGACCATTATTGTTCGACGTAACTGGTGTATTCTCAAATTGTTGCTGTATATCATATAAAGCTTTGAATGCGTCTGCCTGTAGCCCAAATTCTTGATAGGAAGTTTTTCCTTTGAATTCCTGAAATAGATCTTTGAGGGAGATGCACTTTTTGATGATATCATGAGTCTTTACTAGTTGCCTACCCTTCTGAAGCGTCCGTTTTATCTTTTGCATTGACTGAGATCTCTCGGGGCTTGTGATGGACAAGTTGTGGAATTGTTTTGGGGTGATACCTGATGACTTCCTTCTTTTGCGAGATCCATCATCAGCATTCCATTTTCTCCAATCATCTCTTGACGAAGGGACAAATTCTTTAGGGCAATTCATCTTTGAACGATTCTGCTTTATAATGCTGCAATCAATGGTTAGTTAGGATGCGGATGCAACACAAATAATAGCGGTCACAAACATCATCGTCATTTACTTTTTGTTTTCGTTTTTCTGCAACCGCAACCTCGCTGTCTTTTGTTTGATTTGATTTGTTTGCGCGCTGATATCCTTGTCGGATTGGTATTTTAGACTAGAAAGGTGAGCCTCACATTTGCTCTTCTCACATCCACACGAAGTATCTTTCAAATCAAGTTGATGATGTTCACTTGACTCTTTCTGCACAAATTTAGACTTCACAAAACAGATGACTGACCGATACGATGCTGTAGAGAGACAAGTGGGAATCTTATCATATGCGTCTCCAGCCAGTGACAATGCCGGCTTCGCAGCTGTAGTGAAGGCAAGATATTCTGACTTTCTCGTGCATGAAGGTATGTACAAGAACTGTATTGATTGTGGTGTTTGTGACATCCTAGAATAATATCATAGAACGAATTGAAATCATTAGACCAATGATGATTCACAAAAACTCTAATTTTCTTCCGAAATGCAATGCTGGACAATTTCTATACGAGGTCATGATTCATTTGTTCTATATTTTTATTTTTGTTGGACGAGGCTTCCATGCTTTATGAATACACGCTCACTTTCTTCTTTGAAAAAAATCTTGCAGTCGCTGTAGATGGCAGCATCGCCCGTCTAACTTCGCTCGAAAATAATCTCGAGGAAGAATCTCCGAATACTAAAACGGAAACAGAGGAAGCTGAAGCTGCTGGAAACAAAAAACGCGATGCTGATGATGCTAATATCAAATCTACCTCTGAGGCGCAAAGCGATGCAAAAAAACAAAAAGTAGAAGAGTTGCCGGAGTCCCCAGTTATTTTCAACGATGCCCTCGAAAGTATTGAAACCAAATTGTCTGAACTTGTTGGATCAGAAACTGCCAAAAGTGCTGTCAGCATGCTTCAATCCTGGGAGAAGGCAAAGGAAGAAGACACACCGCTGCCACCGAAAGGTTTCGACGATGAGAAGAAAAGCTTCACCTTCCCACTCATTGCTGAGAAAGAAAGTCGCAAGGCTATACATATGCTGATTAAATCAGATTTAATGAAACCATTTGCTGTTGCCGATACAATTGACAAAAAAGTGAGAATATGGCATATTGTGTTTGAGAAACAGATGCCAAATTACGGGAAATTTGTCAAGGATGAAAGGTTCAAGAATAGACCAAAGAAAGCAGAATGGCCTAAGGACAGACCTGATTATCTCCAATTTGTTCTCTACAAAGAGAACATTGATACGGGCACGGCTGCCAGGGATATTGCCAAAATCGTTCGGTTGCCTCCAAAGGGTAGAAATAGGGGTGGATCTGGTGGCCTTGGCTACGCTGGAATGAAAGATAAGCGTGGCTGTACTACCCAGTTTTGTACAGTGTTTAGGAAGACACCACAAGATCTGATAGTTTTGAACAAGGAAAAAAAGAACAATCGCAAGCAAGGAGGAGGTAACTCCAAATTTGGGGGTACCACCGTGATGCGAGTTGGGCAATTTTCTTATGTCGGCAAAGATCTGCGGCTAGGGTGAGTAAACACAGTAAAATATTGCGTTTTATGTGTTCAAATTCTCACATGTTTATTTTTATCTGGCATTAGTGGATTGAGTGGAAATAGATTTGACATTGTTCTCAGGAACGTTTGCATAGGAGGTGACGCAAATATACCCCAAGACGAACGCATCGCTCGTGTCACATCTGTATTAAAAAGTGCTGCAAAGTGCATGAAGGACAGTGGATTTATCAACTACTTTGGAATGCAGCGATTTGGTAAATTTCACGATACTCACGATGTAGGGATCGCTGTCCTGAAAGGTGACTTTGAACAGGCATGCGAGATAATTTTGCGTGTAAAGGAGAATGAAAATCATCGATGTATTGCTCCTCGAGAGAAGTGGGCCAAACGTTTTGATGGTATCAATATGGAAGACGATAAAGCAGTACAAATTGCTGAAATGCAATGTGCAAAGGTGGTTCAACGCGAGCTTGGACGATTCATGAACTGTGAAACATCCATCGTTTCAAGTTTAGCGAGAAACCCTCGAGACTACAAAAAAGCCTTTGGTTCGATTGCAAAGCATATGCGCAGCATGTTTCTTCACGCGTACCAAAGTTATATCTGGAATAAGGCTGCCTCCCACCGCATCACTGATGGCGGGAGCAATGAAATCAGAGTAGGGGATTTGGTCCTGGTGGAGGATAAAGGACTGGCAGACGGTGGGAATGGCACTAGTGGACTCAAGGGTAAGGCTGTCAAAGAAGTGACACAGGACGACGTCGAGACTTGCAAGTATAGCATTACAGATGTTGTCTTACCATTGGCCGGATCCAAGATCGAATACCCAACCGACAGTACAGGCGACGTGTACGATGACCTCCTTGCCGAAGCAGGACTCGGGAAGGAAGACTTTGACAAGATTGGAGACCGTGAGCTAGCAGTTGGCGGCGATTATCGTAAGATTATCTGCAAACCATCTGACGTCAACTTTGAGATCAAACTGTATACAGACCCGGTGCAACCAATAGTAAAAACTGATCTCATGGATGTCCACAATGCTTCGCTGGAATGTGTTGACGTTACGGATGAAGTTAAGAAAGATGAGACGACTATAAATACGGAAGAGAAGATGATTATTGGTATGGTGGTTGGTTTCACTCTCCCTCCGTCTGCTTATGCCACTATTGCTTTGAGGGAAATGACACGAAGACCAACTTCATCACAATATCAAACTGAGTTATCCCTTGAGGGGGATTGCGAGGCGAACCTGGGCAAAGCCAAGACTGAATCTTCATATTATGGTGCATCTTGAACCCTGTCCATTATAGCTACATATTATCATATTTAGTGTGTGTTTCCAAGTCATGTTCTTTAATTTTCCTAAAACACAAGCACACGTAGTCGGTACGCCGTGTAGTGCTTAAAATTCTAGGAATGTTGTCTTTTAAATTTTACTGGAATCTTGGCTCTGGTTATAATGTCGAAAAAGAATGAATCATATTTTGCTCGAACTACACGTACGTGTAATCGGTAATGCTTAAGGTGTAGAAGATGTTGGTGGTGGATGTGCGTGCAAGGATATGATGGTGATGTGGGTGGATGAGTGTGGACCTGCCATAATCGTTATTCTATATCTATTCTTTTTGGAGGTCTCTGTGCACATGAACTGGCTTGCCATGCCCTTTGTCGACTGGACGCGGGTCAAAGATTCCCATCATCTATGGTCCTGGGAATTCTTGGTTCATCTCAACAGCTGTTTCAATTCTTCTTTTTATTCTTCTTCTTCTTCCCGTTGCTAGAACCATCTGTATCAGCATCGGTGACAGTATCAGATGCAGCTACTCCAACATCTTCTACAACATCCTCACTCTCAACAGCAGCATCTTCCTCCACAGCTTCCACATCATCCACAACCTCTTTGCTTGCCTCTTCAACTTCTTCTTCACAATCATCATCCTCGCTATCACCATTCTTCTCATCCTTCACAACGGCTCCTCTCACACCCTTCACAGCGTCCTGAATCTTACCCACGTCCTCATCCACCTTCTCCCTCAGAACCTCAATCGAATCTTTCACATCCTTTCTCAACTCCTGCACAGCACTCACAGCATTATCCACCGCAACCTCCACTTCGTCATCCCCAATCACGGCAGATTTGACTTTGCCTACTGCCTCTTCCACACCCTTGAGATCATCCTCAACCACTTCCTTGATTTCCTGAACGGAGGATTCGATTTCTTTCGAAAGAGTTTTTTGAACGTCCTTGGTCAAATCTTCCACCGCTCTTCCAACGGATGATACCGCCGTGGCGATTTTTTTCAATCCCTTTTCCTCTTCATCCACCTCCACATCGGCATCCACATCGGCATCCACATCCACATCCACATCCACATCAAAGGCATCCATCTCATAACCCTTTTTCACAAAAACCCTCGTCTCCTCCAAAATCCCAATGGTACCTCTGCTAACCCTTACATCTCCATCTACATAAGTAGTATCAAACTCCCCCGCATTGATCCACTCTGATAAACTAGGTATATTCAATCCAAAGATATCTGCACCATCCGGATCCAAATTTTGAGTCTGACCTGCTAGATTCAATACAACCGACTTTAGAGCGAGTTTGGTGCGGAATGGAACAAATGTTTCGACCTTGGCATTATGAACCAAAATTAATTTCGATTGATCAATTTTGAAAGGGTTGAGAAAAGAGGGCAGGAGATGGGTTACAGAATTGTCAAAGGTGATGACGTTGTCGATGCGGTCAATAATTTTGAGTTCGGATGTGGTGCATCGGATGCGTTGGGTTACTTTGATGCTGTCCTTTATTTTGGGATTGAGCTTTGGAAGTTTGCCGTTTTTCTTGGGAGCACCAGCACCAACGAGATCGAGGGTTGTTTTGCGGGAGGTGGCAACGAGTTCCCAATCCCCAATGGAGAGCGGTTCGGATTCATCCGAAGTAGTGGGTGCAATGGCTTCCAATCTCGCAATGGCTTTCATGAATTTTTGTCTGTCGTTGGGGAGAGTGAGGAATAATCCCGTGGGGGATTGGGCGGTGAGTTCTTTGGCGGTGAGGATAAGATCGTTGCGGGCTGCGATGATGGGGGTGGCTCCTGCTGGGAGTTCATCTTCATCGTCATCATCGTGGGTAGAGGGGTTGGAGCCGCCGAGCGGTTCGGTTTCGCAATCGGAAGGGATGGATGACTTCAAGTTAAAATTTCCATTCACTAATGGTGATGATGGCGACAGTGGTGATAGTCTACTGGTGCGAAAGTTGCTGTTGGGTGCAAAGGCCGACACTGATGAGTCCAATGATGCACTTGTAGCTGCCACTGCAATGAGGGTTGCCAAACTGAACTTCATTTTTGAATTGAATGCTACGTGTAGGTACTATTTAGTTTCTCTTTAATTGAATTGAATATTATGAATAGATCGAGGAATGCAACAGTTGCTTTCTCATTCGGTTTTCTTGGCTCTCGGGGTTCTCATGAAAGAATTCTGATGTGCTGGCGCGGCTTCTTCCTTCATGCGCTAGCTAGCGCAGCTGTTAGTCTGACCGTAATGGGTTGGTATTTTTGTTGGATCAAAATAATTCGAAATCTGCATCCGAAAGACTGCACAAAACCACAAAACCACACATCACATTTTTCTTTCATTCATTCTGAATGATAATGCAAGATGAATCGGAACAGAAACAGTCAGTCACATTCAACAGTACAGATACTGATCCTTATCGCACTCTTCCCCATGATTTCTGGTTTCTGGATCCGACCACATCTCCACCGGCCACTGCTGTCGCAAGCACGGATAAAACTAGGAGGTACGTGTACAGCAGGAAGAAGTACAAGGAGGACGTCCCATGTTAGAACGACGAGGTTGTTCACGGAGATAAGTCGTCATGTGGATTCCGATTCAAGTGATACGTCTAGTTCTATTATTCCTGTTCGTGCAGGGACCAAACTCGTGCTTTGGCGAGGGGAAGGTACCAAAGGATACAGTCTACAATTTAGGCATTTGGAGCTAAATAATGCGCATGTGGCTTGCAGGGATCATCGAAATGGAGTGGAATTGGAATTGGATGGGTCAGATGGGGCTTCCCAGCAGATCGATCTGGAGTTTCAGGGTGCGACGCCTATGGTGGATGAACAAGATGATTTGTACGGTGCCATGCAGTACGTGCACTTTCCTACAAGAATTGATACGAATGAGAATACACGTACGTGTAGGGGGTCAGATGTAGATTTGGATGCAGAGGCTTTTGTAAATGCTTCCAAGAGGAGTTCCTTACTGCGAGAAATATACAGCGTCGTATCTACTGGTGAATCCTTTGAAGAATTGGCGGCAGGAGCATTGGAAAGTAATGATAAAATGCTCTCGGAGTTGAGATCTAATCCTGATTCCGATTTATCATGGTGTGTAAGATTGAGACAGTATGGAGAAAGTACAATTACAATTGCAAGTGCAAGTACAAGTGCAAGCGAATCAAAGGGAGCTAATCGTTTTGGAAGAAGTAAACGTTCGTCCATGAAGCGAGAGAAGGAAGCCATTATTGCTATGGAGCCTTTCTTGGATAAATTGCATGGAAGGGTTCAGTTGAAGAATCCAGATTGTGCATTGTACGTGTTTGAAGGGCTGAATCATGTGAATAAGGTCTTGGTTCGGAAACTGGCGTCGGGGGCAACCACGCAGAGTATAGCTCCGATTACTCGTCAATGTGTGACAAGGACGCCTCTTTGTCCCCTTGCGGCTTTCATCATGTGTAATTTAGGTCGGGTTAAAGATGGCGATCGTGTGCTTGATCCGTATTCTGGGAGCTGTTCTACCCTTTTGGCGAGTGCCATGGTTGCTACATGCCAAACGGTGGGAATAGAATTAGCTGGGAACGATGTGGTGGATCGGGATAAGATTGTGCTCGACTTTGAATCACGGGGTTTGGATCCACCCAAAGCCCTCATCCACGGTGACTGTACAGATTCAGTAGTTCGTGATATTGCCAGGCGATCGATTGGAGGAGAACCGTTTGATGTCATTGTTGCAGACCCTCCTTATGGTCGACGCGAGAAGGCATCAAAGGACTCTGAACCACCGCTAGTACAATTCGTTCGGTGTATTCAAGATGATTTTGAAAATGGGAAACCTCTGTTGAAGGTGGGCGGGAGGCTTGTTGTATTTGTCCCCACAGAAGAGGATGAAAATATAGAGGACAATCTTCCGTCTGAGCCCCTTCTTAATTCGGCAGGATTAAGGCTGCTCAGTATTACTGAGCAGCCACTAAGTGATACTTTGAGTAGATGGCTAGCAGTTTACGAATGTACTATTGGAAGCTAAAATAGAATCGTTATTAGTTATTATTATTTATTATAAGTGTTTGCGGCCGTACTGTATTACAACACTCAGGCCAAAGAGGTGTTGGAAAAATTGCGCTCAATAGCTCCGGACTTGGGACCAACTTTATTCTTCATCAAATTCAAAACCTCTGCAAGCAAGGCACTAGCTGTGCTATCAACGCCAGCCGACGGTCCCTGCACAATCAATGGATAAGTTGCATGTCTCTTGGTGAAGAATCTCACGCATTCGCAACTTGGAGGAGTTGTTGCAAAAATATGGTTACAAGGCACATCGACAATATTAATGGAAATTGCTCTACTCTTCACATCCACGGTGAAAACATGTCTTGGTACGCATCCCTTTGCTGCAGCTTTGGAAACTCGATCATGCATCTTGGCATCGAGCTCCGCTTGAATTTCACTGTAATGTTCTGTAGTATCATTGACAAGGTTTTCGCTTTGGGATTTGATTTTTTCCACATCATATCCTTCATCCAGATTTAAGTCTCTAGCCAGGACCATTAGGCATCGCGCAGTGTATTCGTTATTCAGATCAAGAATAGGATCTTCTTCCATCAAACCCAACCCAATAGCTTCTTTCACAGCTTGGCTGAACGAACATGGTTTCGTCTGGTTGGCAGCGGGGGACATTGATTGGCTATCTTTATATGCGCCCAGAGTACTGGCCTCGTCGAATGCAGAGCAATCATACACGCCAGGCGGTGGTGCAATCTTTTTTGGAATGGATGAAATAATTGCAACAATGTGAGAACGTATTGCCTAAATCGGTGTTGAGATAACTTCCACTTCTGTACTTACGCGATGCATAATGTAAGACATGGAAACAGATAGAATGCCATCGACACGACGAACATGATCTCCAGAACTCAGTAAATCTCTCAATGTACTGAGGACTGGAAGTCCGCCACCAACTGCCACCTCTCGCAGATAATTAACTTTTTTCGTGCGCTCTATCGCCTTGATTTCATCTCTTAAAACTTTACATCCAGCAAGCCCAGTAGTGTTTGCTGTGACAACATTGATACCTGTTTTGAGCCATTCTGCATGCATTGCTCCAACATTGGTGTCTCCTGTACAATCAAAAATGATGGAGTGCGGAGAGTCTTCTGAATAGACATTGCTGACCATCTCAGTCAGTCCGCCCTGTGCAAGTCTTGTCTCCACTTTGTTAGGCTTGCCCGGATCAACCGAGGAAGCAGGGGCGCCAAGCAGAAGGGACCCACCAGTGTGCTCATTGTATTCGGAAAACGAGATAGAATCTGCATCTACGCCACCAGCAGTATTCTCAAGAACCACGATTTCTGATGCTTTGCTATCTTGCAAGACAGCACATACTTGCAAGTCCATTTCAAATGTGGACTTCAATTTCTGCCGCTGGGCGTCCAATAATTTCAAAAGAGACTCTCCAATTTCTGACATTCCAACAATTCCAATTCTAATGTTGGTGTGCGATAGACGAAAGGCTGCATGCATAGCTCTCAAGGCACGGGTTGATTCCGATTCCAAAACAACCGCAGATATGTTACGCTCACTGGCTCCTTGAGATATTGCCAAGATGTTAATCTTTGCGTCTCCCAAAGCAGTGAAAAATCTACCAGCTACTCCCGTAGTTAGATGCATTCCGTCTCCCACTGCGGCGATGATGGCACAAGGCGATACCACATCAATATCAGAAATGTGATTCTTTCGAGACAGAAGAAGAAAGTGAGCACATCACTATCGAATTGATATACAAATAATTAACAGTATCATATCAAAGAACGCACCTGTTTGATCTCCTTGTGAAACTCTTCTTCAATGGCACCTTTTGCCATCTGAGCTTGAGACATCGAGGTCGCAAAAGTAATAGAATGTTCAGATGACGCTTGAGAAATCAACACAACATTCACACCCATGGTCTCCAGTGTTCCGAACAACCGTCTTGCGACACCTTTCACTCCCACCATACCACTACCTTCAATATTCACAATAGCCATCTTTTCAATTGAACTGAAACCGCAGACGCAACGTTCTCTATCGGTATGTGTTGTGCTTGACGTGAAAATCCTTGATCCTCTAGAAGAACTGTTAAAAGTGTTTCTGATGAATATTGGAATTTGAGGGTTTCCCATAATAGCTGGTTGCATCTACAGTACAGTGCGATGAACGGAGGATAATTGACATAAGTGCTATTATGCATGGATGTATAGTGGTCAGTTGCAACAAATGTCTTTACTTACCGTTTTTGGATGGATCACTTTGGCTCCAAAGTAGGCAAGTTCCATGGCCTCATTATATGAGACTTCTGGTAAAACATAGCTATCTGGAACTCTCCTCGGATCTGCAGAAAGAACCCCATCAACGTCGGTCCAAATAGTGATGTTGGTAGATTGCAACAATCGTCCCATGATAGCTGCAGAATAGTCCGACCCATCTCTTTGGAGGGTGGTCGCAACACCCTGAGTATTAGAAGCCACGTATCCTGTAATCACAAAATGCATCATGCTATTTTCTTGTTCTTGGACGGGCTTGTTTTTAAATGTAGCAGCATATTCCTCTTCGTGAACCTGCTTTAACTTCTCGGATGAAATATCCCAACAGACAGCTCCATCCTTGATTGCATCTTCGTCAATAGTGATGACCCTTCTAGCGTCCAAGTATCGAAAGTAATGCGTAATTGCTCCAGAACTGTTCGTACCAGCACTACTCTGCCTTTCAACAGATCTTGAAGACAATAACTCGGAAAGAATTTGAGCAGACCAAGTCTCCCCATATCCACTCACAAGTTCGGAAATCCTTGAAGCCTTCCATTTCATCAAAGCTACAGTCTTTAGAATATCCCGAATTTGATCAATATCGTTTTTAATATTTTCCTTCAATGCTTGAGACTTTGCGGCGTCAATCTGGAGCGCATCCAAGCAATTAGAATGTTTTTCAAGTATAAAGTTCAGTTTCTCGTTGACCATGCCATCATCGCGGTTGGCAGCTGCATCCACACTATCTAGGAGTAGATCAGTTACCTTTGGTTTTCCACCCATGGCCGATACCACTACGGCAAGGTTTGTTACACCGGATGCTGGAACAACACCATTGTCCTCTTGTGAGTTGTCCAAGATGTTGATTTGTTCTTCGACAATGGAAGCTGCTTTGACGAGGCAGTCTGCATTCGCGACAGATGTGCCACCGAATTTGTGGACTTGCCACATTTTGTTATCGAATCCGACGTACTCTTCGAACGACTTTTCTGCTGCCATTTTGTTTGCCTGTGTCGATGTCGTTTAGATTTGTTGATGTGATTGATGTATGTGATAAGATGTGTATGTGATGTTTTTAAAGTCCGTTTGTTCTTGCTTGTGGTTCTGCCGAGATCTTGAGATCTTTTGCGTCATTATTCGTCCGTATTTTTTATATTTTTCAGTGGATGAAATGTACTTCCACCTTCTAATCCGATAGGGATACTTTTGTCGCGCAAATTTGACATTCTTGACACCAACACTCAAGCGTCGATAAAAGCCAATCACATCATCGTCGATGACTATCAAACTTTGACACAGCACTTTGAAGTCATCGCCCCATCAACTGGACCGTTCTTCTCATTAAAAAACTCTCACTTTTTTTTCTAATTGGTGCCTTGATTGAGTCATCCTTTGATACGGCACAAATCCAGCCAACTTTACTTCCACAAGGCAAAAAAAAATCACATATTCATCAGAATGATTCCAAAAGTTTCTCGAGGTGTTCGTGTTCTTCCTCCAAAGAAGAAAGAAAGCGTTCCAGAGGAACATGATAAGTTGCAATTAGATGCTAGGGAAATTGGGAAGGGGTGGAGTGACTCGAGGTGGATGCACACAAGGAGAACTTATAAAGGTACGAGCGTCTCAGCTTGTGAGAATGATAATGTACAAGTTCTATTTTTATTATTCTACGAGTAAAGATGCAAGTTCGCACTGTACAGCTCACAAATGTTCTTTTTCACTACATGTATTTCTAGCTATTGATGTTGCTGCCCTACGCCCTTCTAACGAGGCACGTACCACGGGCCAGCACTTATCTCCCAAAGCATCGTACTCCAACCAATCATCTCTCAAACTATATGCCCTCCTCACCGACCTTTATAATCGTGGTGGGTATTCGCATACGTTTGGCGCACTTGATCCTGTCCAAGTTATTCAAATGGCACCACATCTTACAAGTATTTATGTTTCTGGGTGGCAGTGTTCCTCTACTGCGAGTTCCACCAACGACCCTGGGCCTGATTTCGCAGGTATGTAATTTTTGTCAGTTTTTCTCTCAAGGAGAAAGCAATAATAAATGTGTACGACTGACTGATAATCATTTTTCAATGATGTAGACTACCCGATGGATACAGTGCCAAACAAGGTTGATCACTTGGTCAGGGCACAATTCCATCATGATCGAAGGCAGCACAATGAGCGTTCCATGGCTTTGATTAATGGGAAGGGTGCTGAGTTAAAGAATGTGCCGAGAGTAGATTATTTGACTCCAATTGTTGCTGATGGTGATACTGGACACGGAGGATTGAGTGCTGTAATGAAGCTGACGAAATTGTTTATCGAGGCAGGAGCAGCAGGTGAGACAAATTCATTCATTCATATGCGACTTGGTTGGAGCGCTTGTCAGCGGCGCTCGAGTTGTCACCATTCATGTTTACAATCTGCTTAACCGTATCTTTCCCCGGATAGGCATCCATTTCGAAGATCAAAAGCCTGGCACAAAGAAATGTGGCCACATGGGCGGCAAAGTGCTCGTTGCGACTCAAGAGCACATCGATCGTCTCGTAGCATCCCGTCTAGCATCTGATATCATGGGGACTAACTTAATCATTGTGGCAAGGACTGACGCTGAAGCTGCAACCCTACTAGATTCAAATATTGATGGTCGTGATCATCCATTTATTTTGGGAGTTACAACTCCTGGTCTCAAGTCTTTGGGAGACACGATAGAGGAAGCCAAGTCCAGAGGTGTGACATCCGGTCTTGATCAGATTTCGGAGGAATGGACTATTCGTGCTCGTCTCATGACTTACGGTGATGCTGTATTGGCAAAAATCAACGATTCAAACATGAGCGAGAGAAAGAAACGTTCCGTGATTCAGCAATGGATGGCCAGCGATCCAGATACTCTCAATAACGCCAAAGCTAGGAAAGTGGCAGAAAGGTTGTTTGGTCAAACCAATCCGGTAAGTGCACGTAGGTGGACATACAAATATGTTCGATGTGTAATCCTGACAAATCTAGGCTAACATTTGTTGTTATCTCGTTGACAAACTGAAACCGGTACACGCCACCGACAGATTTATTTTGACTGGGAAAAGTGCAGAGTTAGGGAAGGATATTATCAGATAAAACCAGGTATCGAGTACTGTATTCAAAGGGCTCGCGCCTACGCCAACTATGCTGACTTGATTTGGATGGAAACAAAAATCCCAAGCATTGCAGATGCCAAAAAGTTTTCTGACGGTGAGTGTGCCAATTTTGTGTCCGAAAAATTGTTTCTTACCTTGATTCAACCTAATTCAACATTTTGTTCACGAATCTTTGCAGGCGTCAGAAGTATGTATCCTCATCAATGGCTTGCATACAATCTCAGTCCAAGTTTCAACTGGGATGCATCAGGAATGACCGACTCGCAACTCGCAACTTTCAACGATGACCTCGGACGACTGGGATATGTATGGCAATTCATTACTCTTGCAGGATTTCACTCAAATGGTCTTATCATTACGGAACTTGCTAGATCTTATGGAGATAAAGGAATGTTAGCTTATGTACAAAACATTCAGAGGAAAGAGAGAGATGAGCAGGTTGAGTTGTTGACACATCAAAAATGGAGTGGTGCAGAGCTTGTTGACCAAATGGTTACCACCGCAAGCGGTGGGATATCTAGCACGTCCGCAATGGGGACAGGCGTAACCGAAGCCCAATTTGCCTCAAAGCACTAGCTAAGAAGACATACATACAATAGTGACAAGAACAGTATGATTAATAATCTACTGAAGGCGTTTTACAATATTAAATAATTCGAATTCTGAAAATGTGTAAACCTAATTAAGAAGAGCGTTAAAATCCGATTCGTCCTCAGGGATTGGTAACTTTATCTTTTGGTTAAGATGAGAACTTTGAAGTTACCTGGTCACTTTCGTCATAACTAAGCCGCCTCGTCGGTTGCTCGTTTTAAAAATAGATTGAAGATAGGACTTCTACCTACCCTGAGCCTTCTTCGCATTTATTCATCACCCGGATCCTCGTCCTGGGTTTCACAATTTGCAACTATCTGGTGAGATCTATGCAAAAGTGGAAGTGGTCGACAACTGACTCATTTCTGTCCTCTTCGATTTGTACATGTACCGGTAGAACTATTTTGACGAAGATTTTGCCAATTTATTTTCAACGAAAATTTCTGCTTCCATTTTTTGAATTTGTATCCCGCCAGAGATCGTTTTCTCTGATTCTTTATCTTTTCTATCTCATCAATTCTATCATAAATATCTTCGCTTTTGTAGTGGCCGCTCTGCTTGACGATTATGTGGCGTTGAAGGGGACTAATTTGCAATGCACCCTTGCCAACCCGACGTTCATCTCGGCGAGATTCTTCAAATTGTTCGAAAGGGAACCTTCTCGTAGCGTACGGTTTCCATCCAATCTGGACTGGGAGGCCTTCCTTGCAATCTGGGTTATCTCCAAGTATCATGTCATGATATCTGATTTCTACTGTAGAAAAGGTCACTTGTGTTCCTTTCTTCTTTTCGCAGTTGCTACTGTGCAGGGTGCCGGAGTCGTATACTTCCTTGATTTGTTTTACACTGCCTGAAGAAGAAGACCTGTTTGTGCTTGTTTCTGATTTGGCTATTTCAGAGAGAGAGATCCTACATGTTCCATGCTCTATTTTACCAAGGCGAGGAGGAACACTTACTGTCGTTATTGATGAACTCATGCTAACCTTGCAATGTGAACTCAAGATCGAGTTGAAGGTGTCAGTTTAAAGTTAGTTATGCCGGTATCATGAAAAAAGGACTGCATGATGAGTTATGTTGAAGATTCGAGGAGATTCAATCGAAATGATAGTTCGCATTGATGATATAATACTTGACACCTAACCTGGTTGACACTTAAAGTTTGAGGGGGATAATACTAGACGAACGCACATAAAACTCGTCAAGGGTTAATTAAAATAACTGGTATACGACTCATTCTGGACAGTATGATGGAAGAAAACTTATATGTAATCTGTCCAGTACGTGGCACCTCTTTGAATCAGTCGCCGCTTCAGGGCTTGAGTAAGATCCCTAAAGAATAAATAATCTCCTTAATTGAATAAGTACACGAGCAGATCATCATGCTGTGGTCTGATTTTTTAATAGTGTGGGGCGGTGTGCTGGTTTAGTACCTGGTGTGCGCAGTATTGTGCTTTCGTTAGAAGTCTATGCAAAGTGGCCCGGGGGCAAACATTGGCGGGGAGCGAAATTTTGAATCAATCCCTCATACAGTATCGTCAAGCTTTCATAATACTTTTGGATTGCCTATTGAGGCCCAAAAAATACCAGAAAGTTTCTTACACACAGGTGTGTACCGGTATGCCTGTGAATGAAAAAATAGCCATTATAAAAGGGTTATTTGTATTTGTCACATTGTGTTCTAGTGTTCCGTATACATGCCATTTAAACTGTGACGACAGAGGGATCTGCCCTCAATAGGGTATAAATGCTACGTAACTGATGCCGATCATCAAGCATTGAACCATTCAAACCACTTGAAGCAGCCGTAATGAATGGGAGCAAATTTGTAACAGGATCTTGAACTGATGCAGAGTGTGAATTTGCAGAAAATATAGCAGACGTTCCTTCATTCCAATCTAGACCATTTGCAAGGGCAAGGTGAAGTGGAAATCTGCCTTCGCTATTCTGTATTGACGAGGCAGATGTGTCTAATGATAGCAGCATTTGTACCGCATTCATATTGAAGAAGGGGTGCTGTTGGCCATCAATGGAGTTTGAATCTGTTCCTTCACATCGATCGTAGCCAATCCAAGCTTGGTGCAAATCATCCCATTTCGACAGTGCCAAAGAAAGTGGCGTGTCACAATACTGGTTTGTATCCTGTTTGACCAATTCCTGTGGGTAAATGCTCGCTACCATGTAGATTATGCACCTGGGCGCGGATACAAATATTGCTGAATGGACTGGTTTCCACTCAGACTCGTCCTTAGAAACTATTGCTTCGACAGACCCATGATATGCTGAGCACATGAGCACTAGACTTTTTGTCCATATGGAACCAAGATGATTCAAAGGAAATTGTGATCCAGCTTTGCATCTGCCATGATCTTTTTCAACCTGTGCTGACATTGAAGTCATCAGCTGAGATAAACTCAATTTGCTCGACCCATTGTTCAAAATATTCGTGCAAATACAATTCTCAAACCAAGCTAGGTCTTCTTCAGTCGTTTTTCGAGGAGAAAGGAACACATTCCAAAGATCACCAAGTGGAGACGCAATCTTATCTTCCTCCATTCCATGTGTTGACGAATTCTCATTCTTCAATCCCAATATTGCTCTTCGCATAAGTAAAGGTTTGTCATTTTCGTTCGCTTTGACGGGCATGGGATGGTTTTGACTAGAGAAGGCTGACTCCATTTCTCTTAAAATATAAATCACTACTTCGGTGCTACAATGTGTGGATTCAACAGCACGGTATAATGGTGTCTTCTTCTTGTTGTCAAGGAATAATAATCCTTTTCGGTAGGCGTCCACTAAATGTTGAACTATTTCCAGGTGTATCCTTTGCATATTTGTGTTGTCATGGTTTGATTGACGTTCATGATTATCGTCGGCACCAGTTTGTGATTCGTCCCAAAAGAATGACCGAATTGGGAAAGAAGAATATGGGAATTTCACACAATCTTGATTATCTAGTCGAGAGAGTCCACATACTTCATGTAACGGTAGCGATTTTTCATAGTTGGCCGTGAAGATGCTCTTTGGGGCTGCCTTCAACAGAATATCGATAACCTTCACCGAGGCAGATACATCACAGCTATTGCTATTCTTGACATCATCAGTTGTACCAGAATCATGTTGTAGCCCCGTGCTTGCCAAGATCGCCGGATTCTTCTTAAAACCGCAATGCGCAACAAATTGGTGCAAAGGAGTCTCAGTCCAATTATTAAGAGTGAAGGCTATCATCGGTTCGGCATTAATTAACGCTTCTAGTATCCCGAAGGAAAAGTCATCATCAATGGCATGATGAAAGCGAAGTGATTGGCAGAAGCGATGGCAGGTATTTTCTCCACAACTATCCACCCATCCACTCTCTTGAGGGCAAGCTTGGCATCGGGCGATAATCTTCTTTGCCAACTTTTCAACGATGCGTGATTGTGTTTCGTGAGGAACATTTGTTTTAGGTGAATGGATGAAGGTGAAGCTATTCACGGCTTTATAGAGAGCAGGGACTTCGGAGATCTGGTGGAAATACGGGAAAGAATAAGGATCAGCAAGATACATCGAGATATCATCATTGCTTTCGTGTCTTGATGTTGATAGGAAGATACTCATTGCGATAAGAATTTGATATTAAAGCTGTTCGGGCTGGTCTTCTGAGATCAAAAGTTCGGCAAGGAGGGGGTGTCAGCAAGGTGTCAGTATGTAGAATTTGTTCGAAATAAGGAATGAAAACCACAGTTCACCTTTTGGTGTGTCCTTGGTCCTTGGTCCTTGCCTGGGGCGTACTTTGACCTTTTGTATTATTTATGCTTTGAGATTCGGAATTACAGGCGTGGCTTTGGCGCTTCTTTGCTGAGTGTTGCAATAAGCCTGATGCATGGAATTATGCATCGCATGATCGCATCATGATGCGTCGGTCGCATGTCGCACTGAGTTCTTTCTCAAAGTTTTCTTTTTCTTTTCTTTTGAAATCCAAGTTAGACTAACATAGCCAGAAAAGAAAAGTCTTTGACCTTTTGTGCATGCGAGCATGGGCAACTTTCTTCAAACAGGATGCGCTCGCTCGACACACAAGCCCAGAACCAATTATGTTGGCAGCATATTTGTAAATATGCGGTCCCTAATTCACATCTTCACACTCATCCTTTCCATCTTCTCCTCGGTGAAGGCGTCTTCGTCCCTCTCTAATGAAGCCTCAGGTATCATTGAGCTGACAGATGAAAATTTTGATCATCTCACCCAAGCTTCAACGGGCCAAACCACCGGAAAGTGGTTTGTTTTCTTCTCCTCGCAAAAATGCCCTCACTGTACCACTCTCTACCCCAAATGGAAAGCACTGTCTGAAGAACTCTCCACAGAGCACCCAGATAGTTCCGTCCTAGTCGCAATGGTAGATGTTACCAACAGTCCAGAGTTGGTCCAACGCTTCAACATCCAATCAATGCCTACATTGTATTACTTTGCGGATATGGGAATGTACGAATATGGTCCTAAGTCGCCTCGCAATGTCGATTCGTTAATTAATTATGTTCTTGAGGGCTATAAAAGTGGAGAGAAATTAGATGTTCCATCGAGGCCTAGATTATTGCAGATGGTGGCAGATTTGAGGAAGCACGTGCATGATATCGAGGTTTTGAATGCTCTCCTGAACGATTTTGAGGAGATTCTTTTGCAAAGGAAGAATGCTGCTGTTCTATTGTTTTTAACGGGGGCTGCTTTTGGCATCCTTCTGTGCACACTTAAGGGTGCCCTCACAAATTCTGCGGGTAGAAATAAGGCGAAAATTGATTAAAGTTGGCAGTGTTAAGATATGTACCGTACTGGTATTGGCTCTACGTGTACGAAATAACTGCTATAGCTAAAGTTATTTATGAAATAAATTGGCGATGCCATCGAAGGATATTAAAACAAAAAACAATTCATAAAATATCATTCTTTCGTAGAGTGTGCTCCAGATCAAAAACATGTGATAACCATTTATTCTTGTCAGCTCGCCGTATGATAATGAGGTTCATGCCTACTCAGCACAACACCATCTTCAAATCCAATATCCCTAAAAGGAAAGTCATCATCAAGCACTTCCCACCACTTGAACTCACACCGACTTGAGCACTTCTTTGCAGCAACAAAAAGTGCCTCTCCATTCAAGTTCGTTCCATTATGCTCAATCAAGTAATCAAATGCTAGGGTTTGAACTAGTTGCTGAACTTCTGATAGATTCAATTGAACCCTACTAATATTCGCGTCTTTCATTTTTGAGGCGATTTCTTTCAGAGATACCCCCTTGCCGCCATTAATTTTCTCGACACAAAGTAAAACAAACGTCCGTAATTCACTGACGAACTCATGATCGAATTCTAATTCTGTATACCATGGGCCACCTGTAATTTCTTTTGCTGGCTGAAGGTCATAAAGCATGTACAATTTCTTTGCTTTGGCAGTGACAGACTTTACGGGTTTAATCAATTGCCTATTTTCGAGGTTTTTGAATATTTTGTTCAGAGCCTGCTGCTGTATGTTACTCTGCATTCTGTGATGTGAATGTCCAAGCATGGAAAGCAAGGCATGAGCGAAAAATCTTAAAGCAGAGTACACGTAATTAGAATGGAAATGAATGGCAAATTGAAGCTTACCGAATATCTTTGGTCCAAATTCCTTTATTATCAGATTTCTCAATGATTTGGTATACCATTCGTGCGGATACATCTAAACCAGCAAACTTGGAGGCTAGATCCGCGGCAATAAAGTTATAGAATAGTTCGTTGCCAACTTTGCTCATGCTGAGTCTTGATTCTTTGATGAGATCGTTGATTATAAGAGGAAGCTGATTATACCGTGCCCCGAAAAGCCTTTTAAGTTCAGAATTGGACAATCCATGTTGATATTTTTCTTTAAAGAGATTGATGAATTCATCCCGCAACTGGGATTTGATGTCTGCCGCCCCTGGCTCAGTTTTCACTCTTCTAGTGGCGGCTGTGCCGATGGCTCTCCGTTTCGAAGGAGCACCGATAGATGTTGCTAAGGAACGCTTAGGTGGCATCGTATTGCAATAGGTTGTGAAGTGAAGACTTGGAGAGAACTGTGGGAATATTCTTTGGGATGCGGTACCATTGTCATTTGGCATGTGGCGTTGTAATGTAATGTAGTGAGTGGATGGTTTTCGACCGCCGCCCGCCCGCGAGGGTTTCATCCCTGTCTTTTTGGGAGGAGGCGATTTCAAATCTTATCGCCCACATCATTACTTGTAGTGTACTGTACTGTACGGACGGTACTCGTAGGTCCCAAGGTACCGACATTCTGTATTATGATGTATCTGCGTGCTCACATGGCCCGTATCCATTCTTTTAAGCAAGAATTAGCGAAGAGAAAATACTACGCATGCCAAAACTCAAAAACAGTTCTTATATTTATTTTAGATTGTCTTTCACTTGATGATCTTTCATGCTGTGACATTCGAATTTCTCTACGAACGTTTTCATTCTTTCCAAAGATCTCCCATGCGTGGTGCACTAGGTGATATATCTTTGACAGAGACTGACATCATTTTTTGAATCTTTGGTGCAACATCATCGTCAAAACTAACACCGTTGGAAGAATTTGAATCTTGAATTACCTTTTGCACCAACACTTGACAATCTTCATAATGAAATTCTGACAAATATGCTCTAGCTGTGGCAAAAGGCGTGTGGATAACTCCGAATTGGTCACATTGAACCAAAATTTTAGGTCTCGAAAATGCTGAGCTATTCCCGTCTCCTCTATTCTTTTTCTCAATAAAAACTACCAATTGAGTAACTGCGTCAAGTGAACAGCCATATTCTAGAGATTTTCTCTGGCATGCAGTATCGATACTGCCATCGTCAAACAATACGGCTGCGCCATATTGTATCGGATGCAACTCAGATCTATCGTTGCCGATTTGAGCTGCTTTAGTTGCTTCTAAAATTAACATTTTAGCTTCTTTCAAGAGATCGCTTGTTTCATTCAAGAGAATACTGGTGTTATCCTCAGTTAATGACATGGATATTAATTTCCCTAGTTTTGCAGCTTCACTGGCATCGAGCCTAGTATATGGAGATGGATGAGGATACAATTGTGGCAGGCTTGTTCTCACAACTTCCCAATCATGAAAAGATTTGCCGGTACGTGTAGATGTGCATCCATTCATCAATTTATCCATATCGCAAGCATTAGCCCCCGCACACGTACCAATATCCAAACCACAGTCTCTTCTCTTACATAAACTTCCAGCGGTGATGATTGGTAGCGTCTCTGGTTCAATGTACAAATGACTTATCATAAATTCTCGACAGAGCATACCTGGAAAAATGGGGTGCATGGCATCGGTTGTAATCACAACCTTTGTGATTCTCTTCAAGGGAAGGAAACGCAATTGGACTAATGCAGCTCTTTCTGCACATATTGAACCATTGATATAACACGGTTCATCATTTGTTCCGACGACGTGATGGCGTTTATTTTCTTCTTCACCCAATAGTTCGTAGAAGACGACTGCGACGACTCTAAAGGAAGATTGCCTGGGTGCTGCTGTGAGACTTAACCGATACCTGTGAGCTAGTGCAATATCTTCTTCATCGACTTGTTTCCTTTTTGTATGCTCCATTTGTAATAGACTTAATAATGCTGACTTTTTGAAGCAAATGACTCCTCACTGTCTATGTTCGGTACCGTATGTACTGCTAATACATGCAGTGAGGTAATGAGTACTACTGTAGTGAAGAGTGTAAAAAGTGAAGTCGTTGAGCAGTGTGCACTTATTGTTATTTTAGTAGGATTGAGAGCAAAAGAGCAAAAGAACTTCCGGTACAGGGACTCGAACCCTGGTCTGGAACGTGAGAGGCCCCCGTGATAACCACCTACACTATACTGGATGTTGTTGCTCTTGGAGTCACGTCAAATACTTTGAAATCTTTCAAATCATTTTAAATATTTTAAAAATACTCTGCATCATTCTTGAATTCAGTTGGATGGATGGAATTGTTCAAGACAACTGCGCGCAACGCAACAAGACTAAAAAATGAGCAACGAAAGCAACGAAAGCAACGAAAGCAACGAAAGCAACGCAACTGATTACAATACTCGTTCGATACCAGGCACACGCATCCTCCCCTCTTCTTCCTTCACATCCAACATGTCTAGGGACTATGTAGACCTATCCAGTCGTCTGTCAATGAGGCAAGCCCTCAAAGTGCGATCCCAATCCATTGACATTCAAGCCACGAGCGAAAGTATCACTAAGGCAGAAAGCCACGTTCTCACCAAATCTGCACCATTTCATAAATTCGTCCTAACAGGCGGACCATGCGGTGGCAAAACTACAGCACTAGCTCGTCTCAGTGGTTACCTCAGGGAACGTGGATTCGAGGTTATCACGGTGCCTGAAGCCTTTACGATCTTGGCGAGCAATGGGTTCAGTTTGGATTACTTCGCAGTGGAGGGTATGCCCTCCTGCGTACAAAATACTGTCATGGATATGCAGATCTCGCTCGAGGATTCTTTTGAAAGGGTTCTGAGGGCAAGAGGGAAACCGGGGGTCCTTCTCTGCGATCGCGGTTTGTGCGATGGTAGTGCCTACATGTCTCCAGAGGATTGGGATCGTTTTCTTGTTCAGAGGGGGATCAGTCAAGCGGAGATTAGAGAGGGGAGATATAATGCTGTGTTTCATTTGGTGACTGCTGCGGAAGGTGCTGAAAAGTATTATACTCTTGATAATAATGATGCTAGGACAGAGACGCCTGAACAGGCCAGGAATGTAGATAAACAGACGAGAGCGGCATGGGTTGGGCACCCCAAGCTGTTTGTCATTGATAATGCGACTGATTTTGAAGGGAAGTTGAATAAGATTGTCGAAATTGCTACTGAAATGGTTGGGTTGCCTTCAACTTCCAAACAAGTCACTGTCAAATATCTGCTGAATGATATTCCAAATGTGGAAAACTTTCCCGATGAGGTCAAGTACCATTTGTTTGAGGTCGAAAAGGTTCGTTCCATATATTTAATATTGCCTTCAACAGCAACCACTTGCATCTTGCATCCCCTTCATGGAGCTTCCTAATTTGCTCATCATATGATATTCATTTATTATTTCCAAACAATAGGTATACTTGTACGATGTGGAGAATGAGAAAGAAGACAATGATTTTGCTGAAGAATACTCCTTCATTCGGAAAAGAACTCATCTTTCACGCGATGGACGAAAACTAGGTTCTTCTTTTGGTCTTACAACAGTGCACATTACGCACAGTCAAAAACATATTGAAGTCAAACGAATCATTACGCAAAGAGAGTATAATACTGCATTCAAAAATAGAGACACATCCCGTCACGTTGTCAAGCAGAAGAGGATTAGTTTTATTTGGAATATGCAGAGCTTTAACATTCATCTCTACCAGGAGCCTTTGAACGTTGAGAATTTATGCATTGTTCAGGTGCAGCAGCAATCGGGGTCAGGTGAAGAGTCGCAAGTAAAAATGCCTGATTTTCTCAATATCAGCAGGAAGCTTGAGGATTGCAAGGAAGATAATGAGAAGTATGGAGCATTCAACATTTCACGTCTGGAAAAGTCATAAAACGATTCATTGACTTGCAAGGGGATGCATTGGCACCAAAAGAGATAGCATGTAGTCTAAATAATTTTAGTGTTGACATAGTACGTGTATTGACAATGTTACACTTCAACACCTCGGTGAAATCAAGTATCATTCTGCAAGGTCGTATAAGAGATCTTTTGAATTGTGTTTTACTCTCCAATACTTTGAAACATGAACTTATAGCGCGTATTCTGTGTGACTGAATGCATAACATTGAAGAATAGAGAGCTCGCTCTTGCTAGGGACTCAAGTTGCGGGGTTTCGGACTTGCTCTGGGTGGTGATTTTTGTTGACAACGAAACCAAATCAAGTGCAATTACCAAAAATAAGACAGACAACCAACCAATAAAATGGCAGTTGTGCTCGGGCCAGAACTTGACGGATTTCTTCGAGGAGTTGGTGACAACCTCAAGGGGAAAACCAAAGTAAATTATGTCGACCAAGATACGCTAATACATGCGTGTTCTGCTCAGAATAAGGTGATTTTACTCCTGCAAGAGCAAATGCTACGAATGCAAGAAGTCGAGAGAGGTATGCAGCGTACATTGTCAACATTGGAGGGGAAAGTTACCTACTTTGAGAAATATACCAAGAAAATCGATGATATTGAAGATGTATTGATGGAAAAAATGCCTTTAGTGGATAAAATGAATGAAGTGGTAAAGGGACATAACGTTACAATCGAGAGACATGTGACGGACTTCATGGAGCATGTTACTGAATTTGATACTTTTAGGGATGATACGAAGAGCAAGATGTCACGAACTACACAAGATATAACAAAGATGAGATCTCAGTTGAATCTTTTGCCCAAAACGATTGTCATATCAAGCCGTCAAGTAACTCATTCTATTGATGATGAAGGTACAAATGAACCCGCACCTGACGGCAAGGAGCTGCTCGTTGATGTCATTGCTCAACAGGAACAGCATACTTATCTCCAGGATGAAAGTACGAAGAAAATTCAGGAGAGATTGGATGAATATGTCACAGATCAAGAGACACAGAACAATAAAGTTGATAATGAAATGCGTGATCTCATTGATTGGAAAGTAGAACAGAGTAGCGTAGATTTAGTTGAAATGAAAGCCAGCCAAGACTCCATGAGAAATACACTTGAAAATCACCACACAGGGCTTTGTACAAAAATGTCGATGCAAGATGTGAACAAAAAGTTGGATCTTCAATTCAAGGATATTGTGGAGCATTTACAATCGGCGCTTACTTCTGTTGAAAAGGATGAAGGTGACTTCAGGTCTATCACTGACGCGTTGAGTAAAATGTGTAAGACACTTCGTGAAAATAAGGCTGATAAATCCGAAATCAATGCACTACGGAAGCAATTCATTCAAAATCAAATACAAATTGAAGATCAAATACAAATGGAAGATGATTTTGGAGGTATATCTTCAAGCGGTTCGACATTGGATAATGAAAGTTTGCGAAAAATCTTGATGGATTACCCGACCAAAGCTATGGTCGCGAAACTGATAAGCACCAAGGTTGACCAAAAGAAGGTGGTACCTGAATTTGTTCGAATCAATACCATTCTTCAATCAATGGATGGCACAATTCGAAAGCTGGCTGTTTCGTCAGCTAACGAAGCACTCATTGATCAAGAGGATTTCATGGATTCTACGTCGAGTATTTTCGATCAAGAAGAAATAGTCTCGTTGAACGATCATGATGAGGTAGGCGGCGACGTTGAACGTGTAGATGGTACAGTAGGTCCAAACTCCCATTTGTTTCAAGAAACACCACCAGATGGAGACGAGATAATACCTCTTGAGACAGATATGAGGCAAGATCGTAAAATTCACATCTCGAAGAACCGGCATGAGATGAATGCACAATTAACCACAAAGAGGAGCAGAGGTAAAACAAAAAAGTCAAGAGAAGATCCATCATTTCCCTCCTCCAATATGCTAAGCGGGTTACTACATGAAATACCACCAAATGAGGGTGCACTAAAACAATATCAGAAGAACAAGACGATTGAAAACACAGGGGAGTACCTGCAAGCCCGACCCATACGGCCAGGCTCGGCTCCTAATAGCCGACATGAATCGTTGAAACAAAATAAATTGAAGAAGAAAAATTCATTGCCTGCAATTTTAACCTCCATATCGAAAAGCATTCGACCGAGATCTAGGATGAAAGCCAAGTATAAAAATGGAAAGAATGCACAAAAGAATATACATAATGGTTCCTTTCAAGTAGTCACATCTTCACCGCGAAGTTTTGAGTTGGACAATTCATCAAGTCACTTTGCAGATCTAACACCAGTGCAAGAGCACGTATCGCCAAGACCGTCTTCGTCTTCGTCGGAACATCGGAGACGTAAAAATCAAATAAAGATACGGACAAGTATTGCATAATGTAACTAATAGTAGCCTGAGCTTACTCTCGAACTTTGATTGTTGCGTCGAGATGTCCTTGGATTATTTTTTCTCCACAAATTCAGCATCGATCACATCATCGTCCTTTACATTACGATTCTTCCCTATGCTCCCTGGTGTACTTTTATTCGTTCCATAATCCCAAGATGAAGATTCGTTAGCAGATTGGTACGAAGCATCCCCTCTCTTAGTGACGTCTACCGCAATATTCCTTCCATCAATCTTTAATGATAGGTTCTCAATGCGTCCATTGACGGCACTTATAGTTGCGATACCTGTACCGCGACCACCTCTAACTTCGAAGCTAGCCTGAAGATTACTCCTCGTTTCTCCATTGACGGACATTGAGGAACTGCTCTGACTAAGCGGACTCCCCATCTCCACCGGTTCACCTAACAACTGCACTGCATTCGGATCTTGCACGATATAATTCCTAGCGTCAAGAAGCATTTCACTCATTTGCTTTTGCTGCTCTTCCATGGCTTGTGCCATCCCACCAATTAACTTCCCCACTATCGGTTTCATCATTTTCCCAAACATTCTTACGCCTAAGGGGGCGTCTTTCAATATTGTATCGATGGAGTTCGAAACGTCCTGTTTTGATTGTTCCTTTTTCGTCAGCTGTGATTTGGATTTGGATTTGGAAAAGGGAAGTATGGACTTTACTTTGTCGGCTGCCCTTTCGAATAAAGATTTCTCTTCATTGTCGTTCTTCCTGCCGTAGAGACGTGTTGACTGATACTGATGTTGGTTTTGATATTGAAGCGGGATGTGGTTCTTTCGGAAAGGATCGTGTTGGTATAACGGTTGTTGGCTTCGGGTTGCGATCCTACATGTTGAAAATTGATTCTGGAAAGGTGCTGAGGGCTGAAATGCAACAGATGTGGATAGGAGAGCTGCTGCTGAACTCGTGGCGATTTGGTTTAGTTTCATCTTTGTGATTGTTTTATTGACAAGTTTGCTATCCAACTTTGAGCTGTGTCTAATTGTGAGCATTCCGAACTTCTACTTTTGTGATCTGGATGATGAGTACATTGACATGATAGCTGACATGATACAGACAGGTGGAGGGTTTCCGATCTC
>Ga0115005_10000644_pt1 | contig 27107 bp, 31 predicted proteins | sample ArcOceMetagenome_FD_87163 | JGI IMG/M metagenome (GOLD analysis project Ga0115005, IMG submission 87163) | Marine eukaryotic phytoplankton communities from Arctic Ocean - Arctic Ocean - Greenland ARC118M Metagenome | ecosystem: Environmental > Aquatic > Marine > Oceanic | place: Arctic Ocean...
GAAAAAACTACTTGAATCATCTTTTTGAGTTTCAAATTTCTTCCCATGGCCTAATGTCACTGCAAGAGAATAATCACCTTTTTTAGCTTGATAAAAAGTATTTCCTAGAATCTGGTACTTGAATGTAAAGACAGATGGAGCTCCTGAATAGTTTTTTAAAATAAAATCCATTTTCTCTAAAAGCCCAATATTCAAGTTTAGCGTTGCCGCTGTGTGATGTCCCATAGACATTTCGTTATCTGTTTTATTATTAGAAAAATCTAATTGAGATTCTTGATCCATTTGAGCTTCAACTTTGACTTCACCATTTAGAAGTTTTCCTTTGGCTTCAGGAGTAATATAGCGAGAACTTGGAGAGTTAATCTCAATTTGAGCACAACTAACAATTAAGCTTAAAAGAATAAGTGAATAAATATGTTTAACGTCTTTTCTTTGCACTCGATCCACCTTTATTTCCATCATCTTTACTGTATCCCATTAAAAATTCTTGTTTAAATTGTAAGAACCTATCTTCTAAAATAGCTTCTCTCGCTCTATCAGCTAGGTTTTTATAAAAAGAAATATTATGAGCCGTCGCTAGAATTTGACCAAGAATTTCATTTGAATCAAAAAGATGTTTTATATATGATCTCGAAAAGTTTTGATTAACATAATCATTTAAATTAGGCTCAATTGGAAAAAAATCTCTTCTATAATTTTTATGAGTGATTCGAATTTTTCCTCTATTTGTAAATAATGTTCCCCCACGAGCAAACTTAGTCGGAATGATACAATCAGACATATCGATTCCTTGCTCCCAGATCATAAGTAAATCTTCAGGCATTCCAACACCCATAACATACCGAGGTTTATCAACTGGCATTTTTGGGCCTGTATACTTAACAATTTTCTCCATAAGTTCAGGACCTTCACCAACACTTACGCCACCAATGGCATAACCAGGAAGATCTCTTTTAACAACTTCTTCTAGACACTCATCTCTAAATTCATCATGAGTTGAGCCTTGAATAATTCCAAAAAGAGCTTGGTATGGGTTATCCCATGTTTCAATACAACGATCCAACCAGCGGTGAGTTCTATCAATACTATTTTTTGTATATTTTTTATCAGCGGGATAGGGAATACATTCATCAAAGGCCATCATAATGTCAGAGCCTAGATTTTGTTGAATCTGAATTGATGTCTCAGGAGTAAGTAAAATATCTTGCCCTGATGGATCTTTAAATCTTGAGCCTTCTTCAGTAATTGAATTTCCTTGCAACGAGAATACTTGAAACCCACCAGAGTCTGTGAGAATAGGCCTATCCCATGCCATAAATTTATGAAGGCCTCCGGCTTTTTTAATTAAATCTGAGCCTGGAGTTAGGTGTAGATGGTATGTATTTGAGAGAATAATGGGAATATTCATATCAGTGAGTTGATTTGGTTGAAGGGCCTTAATCGCTCCATGAGTTCCAACAGGCATAAATACAGGTGTAGGGATATCTCCATGGGGAGTATGAATAATTCCAGCTCTCGCATTTGAATGTTTGTCTTTGTGAATGAGTTCAAATGAAAAATTCTTCTTAATTTCGTCTCTAATTTCCATAGCTTAGGTCTTTCTTCTTTTTTAATGGTTTGTATTTAGGCTTTATAGCGAATTAAGCATGAGGTGAGAAGTGATAAAACGGTATTTAGTAATCTTTTTATGTTTGCAAGCTCCATTTTTATTTATTCAAAATGAGGGCCTTTATGAAAAATCCTTTACAGGAATCGTAGAGAAAGTTCTCGATGGAGATACAGTAATCGTAAATGGAGAAAAAATTAGACTCTATGGAATTGATGCTCCGGAGAAAGATCAAAAATCCTTTGGGGGAGAGCCAATTGGAGAGTGGAGTAGGGACTATTTAAAAAAGCTTATTCTAAATAAAAAAGTAAAAATTAGTTATAAGGAAAGAGGGGTGTACGGAAGAATTATTGGGATAATTTATGAGAATGGATCAATAAATGAAAAAATGCTTCAAGGGGGCATGGCGATTTATTATGATTATTCAAAAAATAGAATTTATCAAAGCCTCTCTTACACTGCAAGATTACAAAAGAGAGGAATCTTTAATACAGGAGGGTTTTATAGGCCGTCTTATTATCGGTATAAAGCAAAAAAAAAGGCCACTAAAAAAGTGGCCCTAAAAAGTATTAAATAAATTTCTTAAAAAACAAATTTTACCCCAGCATTAGCACCAATCAAATCATTTCCAATACCTTTGTTCATTTGAGCATACACTCTTACGAAGGGAATATTGAACTGAACGCCGAAGAAAGCTCTAAAGTTTGTTAGATCTGCATCTCCTGAGTCTGATTCTGAAGCAGAAATACTTGCAGCATAATCTGAAGCACTGCCGGCTTCAACAGTACCGCTTGCTTTTAAACTTACGTCTGTTGAGCCTGATACAAGGTCAAATCCAGCTCCACCAAAAAGAGTAAAAACATATGCAGCTCTTAAATATGTTGAAATTTCAACTGGAATAGTTGTCGTTGTTGTATCAATATCAAATTTAGCATTTGCATTTTTAAAAGTCGCATTCGCACCATTAATATCAACTTGTTGATCATCAAAGATCGATTTTACACTTGCATCCCATGAAGATCTTTGCAGACCTGTATGAAGATAAACTCCACCCCATTGAAGCATATAACCTGGAACAAAATCAATTCCATCTACAATTCTATATCTTGCCATAACTGCAAATGAGCTAATATCACCTTTGATTTCAAGATCATCTTGATCTTGATCCATATTATAACTCATAAAAGAGACAAATAAGTCCATCTTATCTAAATCAACAGGTCCAATTTTATCAACAGGTAGAATATCAAGGTTTAGACCAACTGTAACAGCGGCACCAATTCCAATTCCATTTGCAGCTTCAGGCTTATCAATATCACCATCAACAGCAGCACCAAGAGCGCCTCTTACAGAGAAAAATGTAAAAGTATCTGAATAATCTGAACCAAGTCCTTTATAAGCAAATCCATTTGCATTTGCGATTCCTGTTCCATAATCACCAATTGATACATCTGGAAGATCTTCGTCTACAAGATTTTTTACTTCATTTGTTAATTGTGCACAATTTGCATTTGTATAAACACCAGAGTTAGAACAAGCTGTTTCAGTAATAGTTATATCAATCGCACTCGCACTCATCGATCCAAGGATCATTACACTCATCATGAGTTTTTTCATATCAATTCCTTTTGTTAATAAATTTTTTGTTTTGAATTCCTCTCATATTGTAAGTTTCTTAGAAAAAATTTCAATGAAAATAAAGACTTGCCTAGGGTAAATTCTTCAATATTTCTTTACATAACTAGCTAAAAAGACTACTTAAGTGGAGTTAAACAATCTAATAAGAAGAATAAAAATGAATGAATTTGAAAAAATGGGTATAGATGAGGATTTTAATCCCTTATATACTGAGCTAAATATCAAGAATCCGACTGACGTGCAATTTGCGGTTATTCCAAAAATTATGGAAAAAAAGTCGATTATTTGTGTGGCACAAACTGGATCAGGAAAAACTTTATCTTATGCACTTCCAATCAGTGAGCTTGTCAAAAAGCTTGAAGATGAAAATGGATTATCGGATAAAAAATCAAGGCCTGCTGCCATTATTGTCGCTCCCACAAAAGAGCTTGCGATTCAAATTCAAGGAGTTTTTAAAAAAATCTCTCACCATGTAAAACTTCGAGTCAGAACACTTGTTGGAAATCAAAAAGTAAGTTTAAAAACTCAGAGTTATGAAATTTTAATTACAACTCCGGCTAAATTATCTAGAGCGGTAAAAGCAAAAGATGTGGTTTTTTCTGATTTAAAATATCTTGTTTTTGATGAAGCAGATCAATTATTTGATATGGGATTTAAAAAAGATATAGAAGGGATTGTTTATCATGTTGATTATGATTCAACTGATACTCACTTTTTTAGCGCAACCATGCCGATTGAAGTTGAAGATTATTTAAATCATAAATTTAAGAAAAAAGAATTAGAAAAAATTTCACTAAACTCTGCTCATAGAGTTCAGCAAAAAGTAGAAACGTTTAATATTTACTTAACTGTAAAAGAAAAACAACAGATGCTAAAACTCTTCCTTACAAAAACAGCGAAAGGCAGAGGAATCATTTTTATCAATCAAAAAAATCAAGTTGAAGAAGTTGATGCATTTTTAAAAGAGCAACTTCCCACACTTAAATATAAAGTTCTCCACGGTGGCCTTGAAGAAAAAGAGAGACTTGTTAACCATAAAGCTTTTATGGATAAAAAAGCACAAGTTCTTTTATGTACAGATGTTGCTGCAAGAGGGATTGATATTGACGATATTGCTTGGATTCTAAATTTTGGTCTACCAAGAACTCCTATTTACTATCTTCACAGATGTGGACGTACAGGAAGAGCAGGAAGATCAGGATCAGTTTATAATTTTGTCACAAGCTTTGATTCAAAAATTATTGGACTCATTAATGATGCCATCAAAAAGCAATCAACTCTTGATATTAAGCTTATTGCAAAAAATATGACTGAAACCAGAAAAGCAAGTGCTCCTAAGAAAAAAGTAAAAACTAAAAGAGTCAAAGTCACTAAAAGATCAAGATAACTTATTGTTTAATATCTATTTTTTAGTACAATAAGAGTATGAAGTTTTTAATACTACCTCTATTTCTTATCCTATTATCTTGTACCGACGATAGACCACATAATTATTCTAAAGAAGAAATCTTTATGATGGCAAGGGAAGGTGACCCTGAAGTCGAAGTCATCGTTCCAAAGTCGATCTCTGAGTCCCTTGTTAATTGTACTGATTATAAACCTGCTTGCCGCTATGGCTTTAGGGTTAAGATTAAACGAATTCAGATGGTCGCAATTTATTATGAAAATCAAGACAATGCCCTTAAGGCCGCAACGAGAATTCGTGGTTATGTGGCCCGTAATTGGGTTTTTGATGAGGTTAAAGGGGAGCCTATTTTAGAGCGTTTCGTTAAAAAGTATTTCGATGCTCATGATACGGATAGTTCTAAATAAATGATTCTATTTTTGATTTAAAAAATTTAATTTTAGTTAGCCAAAGATTTCTTTGCTCATTCGTGATGGTTTTCTTATTTATATTTTCATCAAGGGTATCACTAAAAAGCTTTACCCAGCGGTCAATTTCCCCTTGCTTTAGCATTAAAGGCTTATGAGTTTGGAATAAATGAAACGGTAGATGAGCTCTATTTTCAAGGGAGCCATTTAATTGTAAATTCCAAAAATCAGCAATTTTTGGGATATGTGTTTCAAAGTCTTCTATGATTCTAAAATGGTAACCGATAAGAATATCGATTTTTGCTTTAGCGTAAAATTCTTCAGTAATAGAGAGGAGAGTTTGATAGTTAAGCATTTATTTTCTTTGTGATGGATACTTTTGTTTGTTTAACATCTGTAAAACCTAGGGAGATAAGATGGTTATAATTAAAAGTATTTAATAAAATATGGAGTTTGTCTAAATCTGGCATCTCGAAAAATTTTATGAAAGCTAGTTGATGAATAATATTCTCAGGAATGGTATCATCTATATATAAAACTTCATAGAATGCATTATGACCAACACCATTTGTAAATGCGATAATGAGATGCACCCGCTCTTTTGACTCTAGAGTAAGGTAGGTTGTCTCAATGGTGGAGTTGATATACTTTTTAATCGGGAATAAATCTTTTAACTCTTTATACTGAATTCTTCCTTCACTTTTATATTGAAAAATTTCTTTGAAATTTGGAAATTCTCCCATTTGATACTGAAGAATTTTTTGAATTGATTTCCATTCATTTTTAATGGATTGATGTTGATCTGAACCTAGGGATTCTAAATAGGATTGATAGGAATTAACCTTTTTTCTAAAGTGCCCCACTGAGATGAGATGATTGGTAGAGTTTGGCATGCTCTCTCTAAATTTATTAAATCCGAGATAGGCCTCTGAAAATACAATGTTTTGTATTTTTACATCTTTTCGCGCCAAGTATTCATTGAAAATAGATTCTGTTTTTTCTGTGGCGTGCTTTATATACATGGGATCAAAAATAATTCCTTCCCCAAGAGAGCCTGGAATTTTCCATTCAATTGTTGAATCAGATTCTTCTACACTCTTTTTTTTAAAGAACCGATTTAAAAATGAAGGTTTACTCTCTAATTTATTTTCAATATGAAGTTGAGCAAAACCTATAGGAGCATTGGTTTTATTTCCGAAAAATAGATAATAGGCAAAGTGAATATTTTCTGGTGCATTTTTCTCGTAGCTTTGAATGAGTTCGAATTTAGGAACACAACTTGAGAGGAGTTCATCAAGAACGGGGATGAACTCACTATCTATATCAAAAGCACTATTAAATTTTTGAGTTATAATCATTTATTCACCCAAAAAACTCTCACCACAATAGGGACAAAAAAACCAAAACTGCTTGTCTAGATATGTGTGACAACTATGGCATTTGTAAGGTTCAGCTATTTCATCAATCGATTCACCAAAACTAAAAAGATCTTTTTTCATAGCGCGATAGGTTTGCGCACTCGCATACCAAAGACCATCAATGACTTTACTGGGTTTAAATAAACCGTGCTCGATTGAGTTATCGACTTTTATTTCAATTTTTACTTCTTGTTTTTTTTCTAAATTGAATAGGGGCTCATCTATAATATTTTTATATTGAGAGACTTTTTCTAGAGTTTTCTTTATCTGTTCATCGTGAATAGAATCTGATTTCATCAATGCCTTACTTGATAATAGTTCCAATACATCTAATATCTAGCTTAGTATCTTTATCTACGAGTTGCAAGACTCCATTTTCTTGAGAGATTGCCCAAGCGTTTGATTGATTGTCATCTGAAGTTGCCGTCCATGTCACAGTATCTAAGTTTGACAGTACAAAACGTGCTCCATTGAGATCGGCCATTAAATATTCATTTCTATTTGGAAGTCTAAATTTTACAAAATCTTTTAAAATAGAATTTCCTCTGTTACAGATAAATTCATCATCCGCAGCATTGGCACCTGATGCTGCACTCCAATTGCCACTATCAATAAGTGGAGACCAAACTTGGCTTGTATTTTCATCAAACCAAAACATGACTCCATTTTTAAAGTAAACAAGGCTCCATTTGCCTTCTCCAGAGATTCCATTGATTTTACCATTCCAGCTTGAAGTTAATTTATTTTTATCACTACAATCACTCATCATCTCAGATACTGATTGCAAGGAATCATCATCACCACAATCAACACTAGGTTTAAGCGCCGTAATGACCTGTGAGTCAAGATCACTAAGCTCATCTGGTATTGTTCTATAATCGATAGGAAGTGAATCAGTTGCCATGAATCTGGCCAATTCATTATGGGTAATTTGATCCATTCCTCTGGTGCGGTAAATAAAGCTTTTTTGTGTTTCCGCCATTGTTGTTGTCATAGCAGGAGTCGTCGTAGGTGTTTTTCCATCACGATTATTTGTATTTTCTTTTTTTCGAGAATTATTTGCGGCTTCCATACAACTAGTTAGAGAAATAAGAATCAAAGCACTTAGAGCTATTTTTTTCATGAATTATCCTTTATTAACTATCTAATTTTACTATTATTTTGCCAAAGAGGTTGGGTATTGTAAAATTTTTACACTGCTTCGCAAAAAAACATCATCTAAGTATTTAATAATTAGATTAGCTGTGCTATAAATGCCGCCTTGAGATAATACTATGGCAAAATTTGGAATACATTCAATTTATAGAGCAACAGAAGGTGAGGGCATTCATATTGGTTCTCCTCAGGTTTTTGTACGCTTTCAGGGTTGCACAATAGGCTGTGTGAATTGTGATTCTAAAGAGACATGGGATTTTACAGATGAGTCTCTCTCCTTAAAATCAATTGTTGATGAAGTTGAAAAACTCTCAGGGGATTATCCTTATAGAATAAAAAGAGTTTCTATTACAGGTGGAGATCCACTTCATCCAAAACATACTGAAGGAGTAGAGCTTCTTTCTGGTGAGTTAAAAAAATTAGGCTATTTTGTAAATATTGAAGCTGCTGGATCAAGAGTTGTGGATTCTATTTTTGATACAGTCAATTTTGTAAGCTTTGATTTTAAAACTCCATCAACAGGAGTAGTCACTAATCCAAAACTTTTATCAAAAGTTCTTACTCAATACGGAAAAAAATCTCAAATAAAATCAGTTATCACAGATAAGAAAGACTTTGAATTTACTTTCAATGCTCTTCAAGACTTTTTAAATGCAAATGATTTTTCAATTGAAACACCTTGGGTTTTGACTCCTTGTTATGAGCCCCATGAAGAATTTCCAAAAGATAGATTCTTAGAAATCGTTGAATTAAACGAGAAATATGGTTCACCATTTAGAGTGATAGGCCAGCAACATAAATGGATGCACGGCCCGACGAAAAGAAACGTCTAGATTGATTAAATTTTTTTCCTTGTTATAATTTTATAATAAGGGGACTTTATGGAATCATCATCATCAAATCAACAATTAAAACAATCTATTAATCTTATTTGGCTTGCACTTCTAGTAAGTCAATTTGTTATTATGTATGTGGGATATACTCAAGTATTTCCAATGAGATTAAGTAATGAAGTTGGTGATTCTCCTAATTATATAATTAATATTTTTTTGGGAATCTATGCACTTATCGCCATTGGAGCTTCTTTGTTTTTTTATGGGAAGGCACGTTTAAAGGTTAAGGAGAGTCTTCAAAAATCCCTTAGTTTTTTTGTCATAAGTTTTGCCATGGCCGAATCAATAACAATTATGGGTCTTGTCTTTGGAATGGTGTCCTCGGGAGAACTTGTGAATTATGCCTATAGTTTTTTTGCGATAGGATTGGTAATTCATCTAAAAAATAAACCTATTCTTTCCTAGGACAATAAGCTTCTAATTCAAAACAAGAACGTGAGTAGATAATTGTTGTCCACCAAGTTTCTGTTAATCTTGCATTTAAAAGATATTGAGAGTCACACATTCTACCCACAAGATTTTTTTCGATATAACGAATATTTTCTTTTTGAGCATTTGAGGAAAATAACCATTGTCCAATACAATTACCTTGAACTACTTTTTTTTGAGGCATCATTTTTTTTGTAATAGGTGTGTCTGGGTTTTCAATAGAAAAATTTCTTGAATCAATCACATGATAAGTTTGATATTTTTGAGTACAACTCATTATTAAAAAAAGAATAACTAAAACCTTCATTATTTTTCCTTATAAATTTGATAAGCTAGGTTTAGCCAACCGAGGATGAATAACACTCCACCTAGGGGGATTACCATTGCAATTAGTTTTAGGGAAGTTATCCCATATAAATAGCAATTAAAAGAAAATAAGAAGATTCCAATGAGAAAAGCATAAAAACTAAATTTTGTTTTAAGATTTGGAAGTTGATTCTTTAGAAGTCCGAGGATTAAAAGAGCAAATCCGTGATAGTAATGATAAGTGATTCCGGTTTGGAACGTATTCATAGATTTATAGTTAAGCATTTCTTTTAGGGCATGGGCTCCAAAAGCTCCTAGCATAACTGCTAAAGCTAAGAGTATTGCACCTGTTAAAAGTATTTTTTTTGCCTCAGTATTCATTATAAACTCATTGTTAGAATGTTATTAATTTTTTTATCATCAAGGGCGCCATTCTCACCAAGATTCACCGGAATATGAGCTCGTAGAGACTTAATGATTGGATCAATATGAGCTTCTCCTAAATCATAGGCCCCAAGTTTTGTGGGAACGTTAACAGAATGGAAAAACTCTTCCGTTTTCATAATGGCCGCCTCAATTTTTTCGTCCTCAGATCCCTCTGTAATCTTCCAAACTCTATTTGCAAATTGCAGAAGCTTCTCTTTTTTAGATTCTTTTTGAGTGCGAAGTAAACTTGGCAGAACGAGTGCAAGGGTTCTCGCGTGATCAATTCCATGCAGAGCAGTTATTTCATGGCCTATCATATGGGTTGCCCAGTCATGAACGACACCTGAGCCTATAAGACCATTGAGAGCTTGAGTTGTGGCCCACATAAAGTTTGCTCGGGCTTTATAATCTTTTGAACTCATCACTTTTTGCGACTCTTCAATCAGAGTTAAAAGAATTCCCTCTGAGAATCTATCTTGAATAGGAGTGTTAATATTTTTAGTTAAATACTGTTCAACCACGTGAACAAAAGCATCGACGATTCCATTTCCTAGTTGTCTATCTGGAAGAGAAAAAGTGACCTCTGGATCAAGAATAGCAAACTTTGCAAATAGTCTTGGATCGCCACCAAAACCTAGCTTGTCAGCTCCACGAGAGACAACTGAGAATGAATTCATCTCAGATCCAGTGGCCGGAAGGGTTTGAACACATCCATATGGAGTTATATCTTTTATCGTTTGTCTTTTTGTTAGAATGTGCCAAGGATCTTCATCGTGATGAATGGCAGCTGATATAAATTTTGTTCCATCAATTACTGACCCACCACCAACAGCAAGAATAAAATCAATCTTCTCAGATCGACAAATTTCAACCGCCTTCATTAAAGTATCGTATTGTGGATTAGGTTCTATTCCAGAGAATTCTAAGACCCTATGATCACTTAGGGCAGATTTCACTTGATCGTAGATTCCATTTTTTTTAATGGATCCTCCGCCATAGACGAGAAGAACTTTTAATTTTGAATCAATAAGAGTTTTAAGTTTGGCAATTTCACCTTTTCCAAAAACGATGCGGACAGGGTTGTAGTATTCAAAATTATTCATGATTGACTCCAATTTAGTTTTAAAATATTTTTTGTATTTTTAATTGCTTGATTGATAGTAAGTTTTTTTCCAGCACTCTCACCTGCAGAATAAGCGGACTTATCATTTGTTCTAGTGCTAGTGGTTCCTGAAAGCCTTCGATAGATTTGATTAATCCTCTCATCTAAATCTTTTTTTATCACGATAAGAGCTTTCTTTTCATCTGTACTAAATTCCTTTTGAACGGAGTTTATTTTTTGATTATAACCGTGAGAGATACCAAGGAAAAAAGAATTTTTTGCTCGCATGCCTTTAAGATGAGTTTGCTTTAGCCACAGTCTTTCAAATTCTGCATCTAAAAAACTTGCAATATATTTTGCAAGTTCAATATTCTCAAAGCTTCCAGTCACTTCAATGCTTACTTGCTTCTTTCCATAAATAAGAACAGGTTTAACGAGAAAGTTCTTTAGAATATCATAAATACTCGAGAGCTTTGCGGATCGTTTTTTTGAAGTTAGCACTGTCTCAACAAAGAGAATCTTATCATGAGAATGAAGTGATTTAATATTATGTTTTAAAAGAAGTTTATTCGCATATAAAGTCGCCTGCTCTGCTTCATGTTGATTATCTGATTCTGATAATTTCAATAGAGATTTAATTTTATGAATAATTTTTTCACTCTCTAAATTTCCAATGGTTTCATTGGCAAGATCAATATTTAAACTTGCTTTAGAAATGGAATCATTCCATTTATAGATCTCACAAATCTCTTTGAACTCATCTCCATGGGGATGTCTATGTTCAGGATAAGTAAGATAGGTGAGGTAATGGGCAAACTCATGACGTAAAATATTTTTTAACACATCATCTTTAACCGTGTACATAAGGTTTTGGTTAAGACCGATTTGATAAGTATGGTGATCAAAGTATCCAAGTTTTGAGGTGGATGTAATAATGACGATTTGAACAGGATAGGTATAGTGGTTCCATTCAAAGCGCGTTCTTCTGATTTTAAAATGACATTCATTCTTAATAATATCTTTTAGAAGTGCTTCACATTTAAGAGCAAAACTAACAGTTGCTTCAGAGTAAACTTTCATGGCAAGAGAGTATCAATTCTATAATTGATTGGAAAAGAATTTAGTGCCTATTTTTTACACTATGCGTTGTGCTCCGTTCTAATATCCTGTATAGTGCCCGCGAATTTAACTTTAAGGAATATATGAAAATAATATTAGGTATTTACCTCCTTTTAATAGGAATGGGCGCAAGTGCAAATACTACAAATCTAATCTCTGAGGTATGTGGTTATAATTATGCCGACGGAGTCAAGCTTTCGAGAAGTAATGGCAAGTTTGTTAGAGTTTGCTTAGCTAAAGAGAAGTTAAAAGAGGTCTATTTAACAGACCTCGATTCTGATTGCTTAAATGGTTATACTCAAGGACAGGCCTATTATTCTGAGTTCGATTATTCTTCGAAAGAATGTTTAAAGATTGATGCATTAAAAAATGCCTACTCCGCGAATATTGATGCTCAATGTGCAAGAGGTTTTTATAGTGATAATTCAGTTAGACTAAATGATTCTGGTTATTATTATCGTAGTTGTTTGAAAATTTAGGGCCCAAAAAGGACCCTAAAATTATTTGTCTATTCTTTTCTTGAAAATACTTTTGATTTAAAAAACTCTCTATTCATTCTTGCGATATTTGAAAGATTGATTCCTTTTGGACAACTTGCTTCACATTCAGCGTGATTGGTACAATTTCCAAAACCCTCATCATCCATTGTTCTTACCATATTAGCTGCTCTCTCATAGGCTTCAGGCTGACCCTGAGGAAGAAGTGCCATTTGAGATATTTTAGCTGAGGCAAAAAGCATAGCACTTGCATTTGGACAACTTGCAACACAAGCTCCACATCCAATACAAGCAGCTGCATCCATAGCAAGATCTGCATTTTCTTTTTTAATAGGGATGCTATTAGCATCTTGAGCATTACCAGTATTTACTGATACATATCCACCAGAGGCGATAATTTTATCAAATGATCCTCTATCAACCATTAAGTCTTTAAGAACAGGAAAGGCTCTTGCTCTAAAAGGCTCAATCACAATTGTATCATTATCATTAAATGAACGCATATGAAGCTGACAAGTTGTTGTCTCTTTAAGAGGACCGTGGGCCTGGCCATTGATCATTAAAGAACATGATCCACAGATACCTTCACGGCAATCGTGGTCAAAGGCAACAGGATCTTTTCCATCAACAACTAATTTATTGTTAAGAACATCAAGCATTTCTAAAAATGACATATCCTGAGAAACTTCTTGAAGAGTAAAGTCTTCGAAACGACCTGAGTCTTTTCTATCTTTTTGTCTCCAAATTTTTAAATGTACTGAAATATTTTTACCACTCATGGTTTTCTCCTTAAACTTATTTGTAAGATCTCTGAGTTAGAGCAACATTTTCAAAAACTAATTCCTCTTTATGCCTAGCTGGATCAGCTGATTCACCTAGAAATTCCCACACAGCTGTGTGAGAGAAGTTTTCGTCATCTCTTTTTGCTTCATTCTCTTCTGTTTGCGACTCTTCTCTAAAGTGTCCACCACAAGACTCTGGTCTCATGAGTGCATCTCTTGCCATTAGTTCTCCAAGCTCGATAAAGTCAGCAACTCTTCCCGCTTTTTCTAATTCAATATTTACACCTTCTGTTGAACCTGTAATTTTTAGATCAGACCAAAATTCTTTTTTAAGTTTTTGAATCTCTGCGATTGCCTTCTTTAGGCCCTCTTCAGATCTACTCATCCCAACATAATCCCACATAAGTTTTCCAAGTGTTTTATGGAAATCATCTGCAGATCTTGTTCCATTAATCGTAAGAAGTTTTTGAATACGAGTTTTCGCTTCATCTTCAGACTTTTGAAATTCAGGGTGAGTTGTATCTACTTTTTTAATTTCATGAGATCCAAAATAATGACCAAGAGTGTATGGGATAATAAAGTATCCATCAGCAAGACCTTGCATCAAAGCCGAAGCTCCAAGTCTGTTTGCTCCGTGGTCAGAGAAGTTTGCTTCTCCAAGAACATGAAGTCCTGGAATTGATGATTGAAGATTATAATCAACCCATAGGCCACCCATTGTATAGTGAACAGCAGGGTAGATTCTCATTGGTTGCTCATAAGGAGATTCATCTGTAATTCTTTGATACATATCAAATAAATTTCCATATCTAGCTTCAACTGCATCTCGTCCATCACGCTTAATAGCATCTCTAAAATCTAGATAAACAGCAAGTCCTGTATCACCAACACCTTTACCAGCATCACATTGATTTTTAGCATTTCTTGAAGCCACATCTCTTGGCACTAAATTTCCAAATGATGGATAGATTCTTTCTAAATAATAATCTCTTTCCTCGTCAGGGATCTCATTAGGATGTCTCTTATCTCCAACAGCTTTTGGTACCCAAACACGTCCATCATTTCTAAGGGACTCACTCATAAGTGTAAGCTTTGATTGATGATCTCCAGAGACTGGAATACAAGTCGGGTGGATTTGAGTAAAACAAGGGTTCGCAAATCCGGCCCCTTTTTTATAGGCCTTCCATGCTGCTCCAACATTTGATGCCATAGCATTTGTCGAAAGATAGAAGACGTTTCCATATCCACCAGAGGCAAGAATAACTGCATCTGCAACATGTCTCTCAATATCACCTGTGATGATATCTCTTGCGATAATTCCTCTTGCTTTACCATCGATCACAACAACATCTAGAATTTCTCTTCTCGTATAAAGTGAAATTTTTCCAAGATGAACTTGTCTCATCATCGCTTGATAAGCCCCTAGGAGAAGTTGCTGACCTGTTTGTCCTTTGGCATAAAACGTTCTTGAAACTTGCGCTCCACCAAATGATCTATTAGCAAGGTATCCACCGTACTCTCTAGCAAAAGGAACACCCTGTGCCGCACATTGGTCGATAATATTATTTGAAACTTGTGCAAGTCTATAGACGTTTGCTTCACGAGCTCTATAGTCTCCACCTTTTACTGTATCGTAGAATAATCTCCAAACTGAATCTCCATCGTTTGGATAATTTTTAGCTGCGTTAATCCCACCTTGGGCCGCAATAGAGTGAGCTCTTCTTGGAGAGTCTTGGATACAAAATGATTTCACGTTATAACCAAGTTCCGCTAAACTTGCAGCAGCAGAACCACCCGCAAGACCTGTTCCTACAACAATAACAGAATACTTTCTTTTATTGGCAGGATTTACAAGCTTACTTTTAAATTTATGTTTTTCCCATTTCTCTGAAATAGGTCCTTCAGGTATTTTTGAATCAAGATTTAAGGCCATTGTAGTACTCCCTTAATTAGTTTTGTAAATGACAATAAATTGCCAATAGTGAAAATCCAAATGTTACAACTCCACCATATAAAAGTGCCGCGGCCTTAATCATTGGAGTGTATTTTGGATGGTTAAATCCCCAGCTTTGAAACATTGACTGGAATCCGTGACTTGTATGAAGCCCTAGAGCAAACATAGCAAAGACATACCAAGCAACATAAAGTGGGTTTGCAAAATATTCAACAACTGTTCTGTATAAGTCTCTGATTTGAATTCCATCAACTGTCGTTGGATAGTTTGTTCCGTATTTAAAATTAATTAAATGTAGAATGATAAATAATAGTATGATCATTCCAGTATAAGGCATTGTGCTAGAAGCAAATGTTTCTCCTCGTCCTGTTTTTGTTTTCATATAGTAACTTTGAGGTCTTGCAGACATATTTTGCAATTTTAAAATAACCGCAAGTAAAATATGAAGTAGAAATAATCCAACAAGTCCTGCTTCAGCAACATAGATAAGTGGATTTGATGTTAATTTATGACCGTACATATTGAATGCATCTGGGCCAACAAAAATAAGTAAATTCCCGAGAAGGTGAGTGATAGTAAATCCTACCAAACCAGCACCTGTTAGGGCCATAATCTGCTTTTTCCCTACGGAAGAAGTGAAGTAATTATGGGATTGAATCATTAGTAACTCCCTGTTAATAACTTTAATAATGAGTAAATGTTTAAAATATTATGCTATTCTAGCAAAATATAATAATTTGTCATTGTTAAAAGATTTAAATAGGATCTGTTTCAATGAGTAAAGTGATAGAATATCCCCAAGAATATTTAATTGAATTAAGTGGAATCTCCCCTTATTTCATTGGGCGTATTGTCATCCATCAAAATGATCAATTTTTTAATGTGGATATCGATATTGTACAATCTGAGTCAGGAAAGATTATTAACCACGTTAAATCTCTTTATAATGAGCCCGATGCAAGAGATGCCCTTGATAGTTCCGTCCAACATCTTAAAAATTATCTAGATTCTAAAAAATAAGTTTCCGTGTTATTATAGGGTAAGAATTTAGGAGAATGTTGAATATATGAGTCAGGCAATATTAATTTCTGATAATGAAGTTATTAATTCACTCTATGAAGTGAATCTAAGAGTTTATGTTGGAACAAATGTAACGATTAAAAAAAGCTTAGATGCGGCCATTGATTTGATTGAACATAGCCCAAATGTTGATGCGGTCATTTGTTTTAGAGAGCTCAATAAGGCAGATAATGCCATTGAAACTTTTCATACATTTTTAAAATCAAAAAATTTACAAATTCCTGTAATCGTTCTTGGTGAGCCCAATAAGCCCCTTGATAATTCCATCATTATAAAAAATAAATATGATATTAAGGGCCTTTTGCAATCCATGGCAAAGATCCTTGAGATTTCAGCTGCGGATATGGCCCATAAATCAGTGCCTAAATTTTTTCCTATTCCTCTCAAATTATTCTCTCAACTTGAATCAACTCATTGTGATATTTTTTATAGAACCCGCAAAGAATCTTTTGAGTATGAGTATTTTAAAATTATTGAGAAAGATGCGAATATCGGAGAAAATCTTCAAAAATATATTCAAGAAGGGGTTGAGCATTTATTTATAGATGCTGGTGAGAGGCTTCGCTTTATCAATAAAGCTTCTGGAGCTGTTATAAGTGAGCTTGATCGTGATGATTTAACGATTGAGGAGAGAACTGAGATTACTCAACAGGGGATGGGAATTGTTGCAGAAGAAATTTTTGAAAGTGATGAAATTTCAATGGAAGTTGCGGCCATCTCAAGGGCCTGTATTGAATCTATAAATCAAGTTTGTAACTCTGTTCCAAAATTAAAAAACTTACTCTCAATGCTCCTAGAATCTAAGTCTGAATATTGTTATAAGCACTCGGTTTTAACGACTTATATTGCAAGTCAGATTATTAAAAATATTTCTTGGGGAAGTGCTGAACAACAAAACAAAGTGGCCTTCTCTCTGTTTTTTCATGATATTTATTTGGTTCCCGTTTTTAAAAAATATCCAGATGTTCTTAGTGAAGAGGATTTACTCTTTAGAGATGATGTTGAGGATAAAGATAAAGAAGTCATCTTGAATCACGCAAAACTTGCGGGACAACTGATTAAAACTTTTCCAAGATGCCCTATGGGAGCTGATATGATCATCACGCAACATCATGGGATGACCAGTGGACAAGGCTTTGCCACAAACTATAAAGATGATATCTCTCCTTTATCAAAAATTATGATCGTTGCTGAAGATATTTGTGCGAGTATTTTGGCGACTTGTCATGCAGAGACGGGAAAGATGAATATTGATAAAGAGAAAATAACCAAAGATCTTGCGGCTCAATATAGAAACCACTCTTATAAAAAAATTATCTTGGCCTTTATGGACGTAAAATTATAAGTGAAGATTGTCTTTTAGAACTTTCATGACCTCTTTAAAAACTCCAATATTAAAATCTCTCGACATGGATTTATGAATCTTTGATAAAAAGTTATCAGTAATTTGTTCTCCATCAATGGCCGCTGCCACGTATTGAGCGATATTAAAGACGGCACATATTTGAGTGAGCTTTGTGGCGGCAGGACGGTTTGGAAATCCTTTTCTATTAGGAAGTTCATGATGAGACTCAATAATATAATCAATGTCTGAGTACTGAGTAAATTGCTTTGAGTAATCAGCGGCACTTATTGGATGATTATTATAGGCCTCTTGCATCTCGGGACTCAGTCCTTTGAAGTGCTCAGAGCTTTGAGAATTGATTTTACTTAAACTATCTTCTGATAATGTTATGTCTTGCAAAAGGGAGCAAATCGCAAGTTTCTTTTTGGTGGTATTTGATTCCCAACCAATTTTCCAGGCCAGGGATTCAGCTATAAAGGCAGTGAGAAGACTTTTACTCGCAACCCCTTCATAAAAATTAGGATAATTTTTTAAAATAAAACTGAGTTTTCCAACCGCTTTAAAGTGAGCAACAATGCAATCACTTATAGTTTCAACAAGAGCATGAACACTTGCAGTTACCCCAAGGGCCAACATATATTGTTGCATAATGGTTATCCCTCGCAGAAGGGCGAGATAGATATCTTTATCATGGGCCTCAATTGATTTAAGTTGTTTTAAACATTTTTTTGTTTCGTTCTCTAGGTACTGAAGTTGTTCATCTTTTTTGATATGAAGAAATTTAATATTTTTTCTCGCATAGGTTGTGAGAAGCGAATGAGGATAGGGGGTATTCGCATTAATAATTTTCATATAAGATTTTTGAGTGATAGCAATATAGACATCATAGGGAAAAGCTTGATAAAGAAAAAAAGCTTTAATTTTCATGGGAATATATTCATCAGGATTTATTTCTTCTACACTTTGTTCTCTTTGTTGCTCTAAAATCCAAGCAAGTCCATTTTCCATTTTTTGGATAATTTCTTTAACAAAATCTTCCCGGTCAAAAGGCTTAAACGCTTTATCATTGAGTTCATGGGAATTAAAAAGACCTTCGGTAATACGGTCATTAAAAATAGATTCCGTCCCAATAAAGATAATAGGTCTCTCACCTGTAAATTCAATAAGGTTTAACCCAAGAGCATTGGGATCCACTTGTTTTAAATCTGAGTCAAGAATGAAAACAGCAAAAGGTCCATCGGAAGCGGCAGCAGTCATCGATTCTTCAACAGTTAAAACACTCACAACTTCCAATTTTGGAAATTTGATTTTGAGAATTCGCTTGATAAATTCATGAATATCAGTGTCTTCACTTATTAAAAGTACTTTCAAAAGGCTCCTTAATTAGTTATTAATATTATACAACAAATCCTAGTATTAACGAGTTAAAGTGTGATTTCGGTATTTTAGAAAAATTCATGAAATAGATTTTACAAGATTATGGCGCCATAAGTCGTAGAACGGTATAGAAATGGTCATGTTTAAGTGTTTCCTATTAATTTTATTTAGTTTCGAGGCATATTCGGATATTCCAATTATTGGGATAGATCACAACGGCCGAGAGATTGATCAAGTGATTTCAAAAGAAGTTTTTGTTTCCGATATGGAAAAAAGTCTGCATGCTTCCTTTGAATTATTGCCAGAGAAAGAAAATCTTTTCGGAAACTTTTTCTTAGAGAAAGTCTCAATTGGCTTTGGTGCCCATGGTGAAATAGGTTTTGGACCTTTTAAAATTGGGGGAGCAATTAGGCATAGGTATTTCTATCTTAGGGGGGAGCCTTGAGAATTATTTTACTGACTCTTCTCTTCTCTTTAAATGTTCATGCCCTAAAGCTTCCTGCTGCCTGGTATAGCGAAGATGAGCAAAAAGCCGATTTAACTATACCCAACGAGCTTAATGATTTACTCTCAACTATTTTTACCCTGCAAAAAGAAGCCTTAGAAAAAAACTCTTCTCGTCATAAAACCTTTGCGCTTTCTGAATATTCATCGGGATTCTCGATCACAAGTACAGGTCTTTTTGGTTTAAGTGCTTTGTCGGCACAAAGAGGCGTGGAGCTTTTTTGGAAAAAAACAGAGACAAAAGCTCATGAGCTTGAGCAGCGGAGTATCGAATTAGAATTTTCTGAAAATAAGATGATAGAGAACTTTCAAATTGCTCAACTTACTGATTTAATTTTACAGGGAGCATCGATTCTAAGTGTTACTGATCTAAAATTAAATCTTCAAAAATACTTTAAAGATTTAAGACATATGTTTAATGAAGTCTCAGGGAACCGCTGGAATAACTGGCGCTTTGATGGAGTGAGAACAGATCTTTTTATTGGGGCAGATGGATCGATTTCAAAGTTTGCCAATATTGGAGCAAAATTAAGACTTCGTATTGAATGGAAGTATACTCCAAAAGTTGAGAGTAAAAAACTCACTAATATGAGTGATCTTATTTCAAATCTTCTCGTTGATATTGATCAAACCCTAGGCCAAAGAATTTATGAATCCTTTGATCTTGAGAAAATATATATTGGAGTTGGTTATTTCTCAAAACTAGGTTTGTATGGCATTGCAAGTACTGATTATGCGTTAATGGGGCATGCTAGGTTTGTGAGAAGTTCACCAAAAGAGGGAGATATAAATATTGAGCCTGTATCAAACGATCTAAAAATCATTAATGGAACAAAAAATAAATCGATCATAGGACTTTTTAATCTCACACGAAAAAGATGGAGAAGAGGTCTCTCCAAAATTCTCAATATGTCTGATACTTTTTTAACTGCAGCGGCTCCAAAAAATGGGCAATGGTCAATCTATAAAGTCAAAACTCATTTTCAATTATCCGTGACAGGGTGGCTTGGTTTTTCTACCACAAAAACAACCGCTGCGGTTGAGATGGTATTTAAAAGAAAAGAGGATCAACAATTTAAGATCCCATTTACAAAAGATCATGATGAGTGGAGAATGTCAGATATAAGGATGAGAATGAGAGTCCCTGTATCGGTGAAAATTCCTTATCTACTAGAAGTTGCCGTATACCCAGAAATGGAGATGTTTTGGACAAAAATTTAGCTCTAACAGATTTATATAAAAAAGAGCTATTAAGCTCCATTCCTGTTGTCTCTGGAATGAAAATTGATATCGAAAAAATTAGTGATAGAGAGATTATTCTTAAGGCTCCCTTGGATATTAATATTAATTATGAGGGAACCGCTTTTGGTGGATCCATAAATACTCTTTGCACTCTTGCCTCGTATCTTCTCACTCATCATTTAATAAAGATGAGTGAGCATCAAATTAAATCCCTTGTTATTCAAGATAGCTCTATTAAATATAAGAGCCCTGTGAAAGATAATTTCTTTGCACAAGCTGTTATTAGTGAAGCAGAAAAAGAGCGTTTTCTCTCCATGCTTAAGCGAAAAAAAATGGGGAGAGTGAACCTCAGCACCACAGTCTATACTGTCAAAGATGAAGGACTCGTTGAGTATCTCGCAAGATTTGTAGCAATCATTTATTAAATTTGTTATATTCTCCCTATGAAAACAAAAAAAATCATCTATTATTTTCTGCTTCTCCTAAATATTTTAGGACTTAGTTACTATGTTTATCGCTTTCATCTGTATGAAGAAAAAGCGGGGAAAAAATCTTTTCATGAAGAGGTTGAATATGCGGGAATCCTCTGGCCTGTGGGAACAGAGTATGAAACAGATACTAAGGGAGATATCATTCTCACTAGTAAATATAACTTAGAGGCTTTTAATGGCATTTTTCCCTCTGAGTCGCAGTTTAAATTATTTGAGAATAAAATAGAGTCGATTAAAACAAAAGGGACTTTTTTCTTTGCGGGCATCCGTTTTGAGGCACCTGGAAAAATCTATCAATTTTTTGAAGGTGAGGATGTTCATAATAAAATTGAATTTACAAAAAAAGTAAAAATTGATGGGCTAGAATTAGATCCAGGCTGTCATATCAAACTTCAAAATTTTGTTCTCTATAGCGCCTATTGTGAAAAATTTGGGGAAGTGAAGTTTAAAAGATTTGTCACACTTCCCATTGTTGAACTTATTGCTGATTAAAATACTTTGTGGCCAGCTTCACTGCTTCATGGGCATTAATTCTTCCCGCACCAAACATATATTCATCACCAATATTTTCTGCTGACTGAGTGATGATATTTGCAACTTCAAAAGGTGTGAAGTTTGGATTGATGGAATAAATGAGGGCCGCAACAGCTGCAGTAATAGGGGTGGCATAAGAGGTCCCTGAGCCTGATTTATATTTTATTATTTCGTCATTCTGATTATTATGCCTAATATAAGTTGTGGTTGAATAGACTTTATGCCCAGGGGCAACCACATCAATAAAAGGTCCGTAGTTTGAACCACCAGATTTAAAAAACTTCCGATAGGTCCAGCGTTGATCATCAGAGTTTGTTGCACCAACGATAAAAACATTTTCAAAATCAGGATAATCAGCTCTATCTCTTCCCTGATTTCCAGCGGCATAAACAAGTAAAGCTCCTTTATCCGCTGCATATTTTCCTGCAATCTCTACCACTTCATTTTGAACACCGGTAAAGCTCACATTAATAACTTTTGCTCCATGATCAGCTGCGTACTGAATACAATCTGCAATTTTTTTCATCGTAGTTGATCCTCTGCTCGTCGTAATTTTTAGAGGAAGAATTTTTACGTTTGGAGAAACACCGGCCCCACCTAATTGGTTCATTGAGTTTGCGGCAATAAGTCCAGAGACAAAGGTTCCATGTTGAGTCACGGGTTCTGCATCATTATCTTCATCTACAAAATCCCATCCAGAACTAAGAACATTACCTAAAAGATCTTCATGAGTACTTTCAACTCCTGAATCACAAACACCAACAATAACTTCATGGGCACCTTTAGTATAATCCCAAGCAAAGATTGTTTCTAATTTTGTATGTTGCCATTGCTTTTGAAAATCAGGATCAAGATTAACATTAAATAATTCTGAGACATCCTCAAATTCTTCTGGTTCATTCTCAATTGTATTAAATCCTACATAATCATAATAACCAGAATCATTCATTAAACTTAAATAACTTTCTGTGGAAATGACATTATTATCCGGAGTAAAGACTTTAATAAGCTCCTTATCACCAGGCTTTCGGTATTCATCCTTTATCTTATAAATGATCTCTCCTGTATGTTCCTCAGCAAAAGAGAAACTTGAAAAGCTTAAAACAAGTAGTGCCGCAATGACTTTTCTTGATCCCATGACAAATCCTTTTGATAGTGGGTTCTTTATAAATAAAATGTATTCATTCTTATTTTAAGGCTTTCAGAAATTTTTTTAAAGTTGGTTCAAAAAAGGGGAAAAATTGCAGGTTTAGAGATAATCACTCAGTTATTGAACTGAGTGATTGTCTATATCTATATTAGGATTAATTCTTTTTGATTGATCAATCATATACTCAAACTCAACCTCTTTAAGATCTTCTAATTCTTCATAGGTAATAGGATCATTTCCATCGAGAAATTTTGTAAACTCCAAATACTGCTCAAGCTTGATTTGGTTATAATCTTTTATGTCAGTGTAGAGAATTTTTCCTAATCCTTGAATGCAAAGCATGCCGTAAATAAGAGAGACAGTGATAATGCCTAGTAGAATCATATGGGTATTAGCATAGGTATCCATCTCTAGAACGGATTGATTAATTAATAAGGAGACAGTTAGGATGACTGAAAAGCTCAGTAAAATAGCTGCTCTGGTTAAAAATACTTGAATCATAGATCCTCCCTCTATTTGTGCACCTTTTATAGTGCAGATCTTATGCCAAAGAAAGCCGTGTGATTTCAGGGGGTTTGTCTTTAAAAGTGAATCAATATATAGACAGTGTAAAGATAGTTAACAATTGGTAAATTAGTGAATTTCAAACTAGAATAAAGACTATGGAAAAAATTATTATTGTTGGAGGAGGACCTGCGGGTTTATTCTGCGCATATCTTCTCTTAAAAAATAACTATGCCGTTGATCTCTATGAGGGAGGCACTGGGGTTTTAAAAAAATTTCTTGTGGCCGGAAATGGAGGATTAAATCTTACTCACTCAGAGAAGCTTAATCTATTTTGTACGCGCTATGGAAAAGACGAAAATTTATTTAAAGATCTTCTGCAAGAATTTTCACCAACTGATTTGCGCTCATTTTGTCATGATTTAAAGGTAGAGACTTTTATTGGAAGCTCAGGGCGAGTTTTTCCAAAAAAATTAAAAGCTGCGGAGATTTTATTTAATTGGATGGGAGAGCTTAAAAAATCAAAAGATTTTACTCTTTATACAAAGCATAAACTAATTGATTTATCTCTTGATAAAAAACTCACCTTTAAAAATGAAGACAAAGAAATTCACGTTAAAGGAGAGAAAGTTATTTTCGCTCTCGGTGGAGGAAGTTGGAAGAAAACCGGAAGTGATGGATTATGGGTAAATATTTTTGAGAACCTTCAAATCAAAGTGAATAAGCTTATTCCCATGAATTGTGGTTTTGAAGTGAATTTTTCTGAGCATTTAAAATCAAAACTAGACCGCTCTTTTTTAAAAAATATTGAAATTAAATTTCAGGATAAATCGCTCAGATCAGAGATTATGCTTACTCCTTATGGAATAGAGGGCTCTGGTATCTATGCCCTTTCAAATCATATTCGGGATGAGATTTTAAAAAATCATGAGGCCATCATTACACTTGATTTAAAACCGGATTTATCCATAAGTGATATCTTAAAAAAACTTGAAGGAAGAAAAGATAAAGAGAGTTTATCCAATACCCTTAGAAAAAAGTGTGGCTTCTCAAAAGTAGAAACCACTCTTCTTCTCGAATATCTCTCAAAAGAGGAATTAAAAGATTTAGAGATCATATCAAAAAAGATTAAATCCCTTGAAATAAAATTATTAAAAACAAGACCCATCGATGAGGCGATCTCAACGAGTGGAGGAATTGTTTTTTCTGAACTTGATGAATACTTTCAAGCAAAGAAAATTCCAGGTCTCTTTTTTGCAGGAGAGATGCTTGATTTTGAAGCTCCAACGGGAGGCTATCTCTTACAAGGCTGTTTTTCAACGGCCCATAGGCTTGTGAAAGGAATCCTTCTAAGTTCTTAATATTTAAGCCTCTTTTTTCCTTATGAAATGACTCAGATATGCCGATAAAGAGTTGTGAAAAAATTATTTCAAATCTATTTATGGAAGTTCTTTAAAATACTTCCTCCTTTTCTTCGAAGCTACTTATCGAGATCTCTTTTTCGTATTCAAATTAAAGACGCCCCGGATTCATTAAAAAAAGTAAGATACGAATTAGCAGAATCAATTGAAGATATAAATGCAGCATTAACTCTTTTACAAAAAAATTATCTAAGATTAAAAATGTCAAAAGATGATGCTGCCCTTCGAATCTCAAAATTTAATTTACTGCCCTCTACTTATACCTTTATTGCAAAATATGAAGGGGAAGTCATTGCAACGATTTCAGTTATTCTAGATTCAAGTCTTAATCTTCCCGTAGATGAGTATTGTGATGTCTCAAATTATAGAGAAGATGGAATGGTTTGTGCTGAAATCTCTTCACTCACCGTAAAAGATGAATGGCGATCAAGAAGTACGGGACTCTTTTTTGTCCTTTCAACTTATTGTCATAAGTATGCTGTTGATAATTTAGGTGTAGATTTTGTTTTTATCTCGATTAGAAATAAAGTTAGAAATTTTTATGAAGATATTCTTTTATTTAAACCTCTCTCAAAACCCAGAAAATATGAAGGGGTAAATAATTTAAAAAGTATCTCTATGTATTTAGAGACTGAGGGCTATAGTGCGCGACTAAAAAAAGTTTATGGAAATAGACCAATGTCAAAGAATGCTTATAAAATCTATCAGCATTATCCTTGGATTTCTCAATGTGATTTTTCAAAAAAATACTATGGTCTTTTATCTAGAAAACTTATGTCAAAAAATGAAATTGAATTTTTATTTAAAAAACAAAGTAATGTTCTCACTTCACTTAATTCATTAGAATTATCAAAAGTTAATAATTTTTATTTTGGATCAAGTGCTCTGAAAGATAGTATTAATAATGTCATAAGTCTTCATGCTAGCCGTGAAAATCAGCGCTATCTCGTGAAACAAAAAGTAACCATTATTAAAGATGAGATGGAATTTGTGGGACGTGTGCAAGATGTCTCTCGCTCTGGATTTTCAGCGATCTTTAATCACGATATGAAAGGGGTGGAGGATTCATTTTTATCCGCCATTGTTGAAATTGATTCAGATCGTAAAATTTTTGTAAGCTTATCTGTAAAAATTAAATGGGAGAAAAATAAACGAATAGGTTTCTCCATTAAAGATACTCATTCTCAAAAATGGTTTGATATGATTAGCTATTTTGAAGCTGAAATTATGCCTAATGAGGATGAAGTTAAAAAAGCCGCTTAATTATTTAAAGGGTGAATCAACGGCCCTTGGTGTTCGATCAGAAGTTACCGCCACATAAGTAAAGATTCCTTTTGTGACTAAATTTCTCTCTTCTTCGTATTGTTTACTCGCCCATACTTCCACTGAAACCTTGATGGATGTGCGTCCAATTTTTAGCACTTCCACGTAACAGCAAACCGTATCCCCGATATTCACGGGACGATTAAAGGTCATGGAGTCAACGGCGATGGTGACAGTTCGCCCTTTAGCGATTCTTTTCGTGACAAGTCCACCAGCTATATCCATTTGCGAGAGGACCCAGCCTCCAAAAATATCTCCCGCGGGATTAGTATCCGAGGGCATTGCTAATGTTCTTATGGCCAATTCGCCTGTGGGTGTATCGCTCATAAATCTCCTTTAATGCTCTCAATTATAATTTTAAATGAATTTTAAATCAAATAGTTACCATTTAATCTCTTCCATGCTAGAATGATTTTTACTAATTCCGGGGGTGCACTGGTTTCGACAGGGGTATTGAAGGATTGAGTGCGTGTATGGGTTGGTCGAGAGGCCCAGTAAAAACTCGACCAAATGTATTCGGAAACGAACACGAATTTGCAATGGCTGCATAGTTCTTTAACTATCGCGCTCGCTGCGGGGCCTACACCAATAACAACAAGTAGGTAAAGACCTTGTGAGAAAGGTCCGTAAACTAAAGCTCAGCAGGGCGTCGGGACACCTGTCTAAAAACTCACCGGGTTTTGTGTTTTTTACAAGAAGCTCACAGCCGTCATTTGCTCTAATATGACTACACACGTAGGACTCTCTTTTGGATGTACTTTTGGACGTCGGTTCGATTCCGACCACCTCCACCATCGAACTCTTAGTTTCGATGGTGGCCCCTCAAGTTTATGGCTAACAATTTTAAATCATTGAAAGAATTCTCAAGCAGTTAACATCAAGGTTAGCAGCTTCATCACTCCCGACATGTCACGAAGTGACACTCGTTGGCTAGGTTTGGCTTTATTTTGGCTAAGTGATTTTTTGAACAACAATCATTTGGCCAACATAATGTAGTCA
>Ga0115005_10000645_pt1 | contig 27095 bp, 22 predicted proteins | sample ArcOceMetagenome_FD_87163 | JGI IMG/M metagenome (GOLD analysis project Ga0115005, IMG submission 87163) | Marine eukaryotic phytoplankton communities from Arctic Ocean - Arctic Ocean - Greenland ARC118M Metagenome | ecosystem: Environmental > Aquatic > Marine > Oceanic | place: Arctic Ocean...
GATATCAGTTCAATGGGGGGTATAAATTTGATCTGAATTCGTATCGACAAGGTCTTTTGCCAGAATTTTCTTTCCTATATCTTTAGGGCCGTAACTAAATTCGGTAATTCACTTCAAATAAGCCTATCTCAAGAAGCCCAATTATGCTCATTCTCTGATGGAATTAGCCAGCAAGCGTCGAAGTTGAACGCATTTAGTTTAACAAATATTGGATTATCGGTCGGAGCTTCTGTGGAGAATTTCGATTTTGGACTTCAGTATAACATTCCAATTAAACAAATTAATCAAGTTTTTGCTCCTAGTGTTTTCGAACTCTATGTAGCCTTTGATTTCAGTATCTATAGAAGAAATAATCGAGGGAGATACAAGCGTTTGGTTACCGATAATTATTAGTCCCTAAAAACCTTATTTGGAAAAACTACTGGACTTTCAACTCCATTGATTCCTACTGTTGCTATTCCAAAAAAGAAATTGTCAATGACAATGCCATCTAGGATTGCTTCAGAAACATTTCCTACAAATCGCGAATGATCCCAAGTAGGGGAGGTGGTATCTCTCCAGTAAATACGATATCCTTTAATATCACGGCTATTTGCTTTTGACCATCTGAATTTAGCAGAAGCTTCTACAATTCCACCAATACTAAGTTCTGTAACTGCCGGGGGAGCCCAAGCAATTGATGCTAAGTTTATAGCATTAACTGCGGTTAGTTTTTTTGCATATTCAAAATTCACTGCTTCGAGTACATCGCCATATGCAATACCATTTTCAGTCCTGATGTCTTGGTGTTGTTGGGTGTAGTTTTCATGGGCTTCCATGATACGAATTCCTGGATATCCTGCGTCGTTGAAAGGTCTGTGATGACCTCCGCGACCAAAACGATCCAAACGATAAATCATTTTTGGATTCATTTCGGGCATGTATTGTTTTACTGTTTTATGAATATATCGAGCGAGTTGTCTTGAAATACCATCGACTTCACCACCATAAAAACGTCTGCTTTTTCGTTCTTGTTCTGTTTCAGTAGGAGGAACTGGTTCAGAGAATATACGAAAGGTTCTATTGTCAATAACCCCATCAACTCCTTTAATATTTCCAATCATATCATTGTTTAGTATTCCAATGATTTCCCAGCCTTGTTCTTTCGCATAAGCAGCTAATCCTTTTCCTCCAAAAAGACCCTGTTCTTCTCCTGCTAATCCGGTATAAATGATGCTGTTTTCAAATGAAAATTTAGACAACACACGCGCTGCCTCAATGGTGCCCGCCATACCACTTGCGTTGTCATTAGCGCCTGGAGAATCGTCAGTATAGTTGTTCGGATCTGATACTCTAGAATCAATATCACCACTCATGATGATGTATCGGTTGGGATAGCGACTTCCTTTTTGGATAGCTAATACATTATTAATCCATACAGGTTTAATAATCCTTCTTCCGTCTGGTTCAACATAATTCTTTTGGTATTGAACCTCTATACAACCAGCGCAAGCTGATGCAATTTCTTGAAAGCTATCGAAGATCCATCTGCGTGCAGCACCAATTCCCCTTGTTTGAGAGAGGGTGTCGCTAAGTGTGTGTCTGGTGCCAAAGTTTGCAAGAGTCGTAATATCTGCTTCAATTCTTTCTGTAGAAATATCGTCTATAATATCATAAAAATCCAACTCAGTTTGTGCCTGAACCGTAAAAGAGGTTAACATTAACGTAATACTAAATGATAAAATTGTTTTCATTGGTTTTGAAATTGATTGTGCTTTGTTTTGAATACGTATAGGTTCTCTAAATATATAAAAAAACCTCCAGCTATTAGCTGGAGGTTCTTTAAACAGAAATATAAATAATATAGAATTTAGAAAGGATATTTATTTTCTTCAATTAAGGTTGCAGCAATGTTTCTTCTTAAAGCAACAACATTAGGGTAGTTTTGATATTTAGTATATTGTCTTAAGCCTGCGATCATTCCTTTAAGTTGAGCTCCGTCAGCAAAAGATACAATAGCTTCTTTTCCTTTTGAGTTGATTTTTTCAATCGCATCAAACAAGTACAATTGCGTCATATCAATTTGATTCTTTTGAGAATCTAAACCAAAGCGTTCGCAATTCTTCTCTGTTCTTAGGATTGCCGATTCAATCATATAAATCTCGATTAGGATATCAGAAAGCGCAAGAATGATTTGTTGTTCCTTATCGAATTTTGGACCAAACTTTTGAACTGCTGCTCCAGTAATCATCAGCATTGCTTTTTTAAGGTTTTGAAGTAAACTCTTTTCTTCTGCAAAAAATGCATTTGATAGTTCTGTCTTTGGAATTCCTTCCATCAACTCCTGTCCAACCTTAGTAGCCGCAGACATTAAATCGATTTCTCCTTTAAATCCTTTTTTCAAAAGCATTCCTACACAAAGCATGCGGTTAATTTCGTTCGTCCCTTCGTAAATTCGAGCGATACGAGCGTCTCTCCAAGCCATTTCCATAGGTGCATCAGCCGAGAAGCCCATTCCACCATAAATCTGAATTCCTTCGTCTGTACAGTCTTGTGCTTTCTCAGAAACCGAAACTTTGAGGATAGAACACTCAATAGCAAATTCTTCTACTCCTTTGAGTTCTGCTTCTTGATGTGATAATCCTTGTTCAAGTAATTGTGCTATTTTTTCTTCGATATCAAAAGCTGCTCGATAACTAGCCGATTCACTTACATATGTATTTGTTGCCATTATGGCAAGCTTTTGCTGTATAGCACCAAACTGGGCTATTGGAGTTTTAAATTGAACACGCTCTGTTGCGTATTGTGTTGCAAGAGTTGTAACTCTTCTTTGTGCTTCTAAACAGGCAGCAGCAAGCTTTATACGCCCTACGTTTAAGGCGTTCATACCAATCTTAAAGCCATCGCCACGACCAGCCAACATATCTTCAACAGGAACTTTTGTTTCGTTAAAAAATACTTGACGAGTAGAAGAAGCTTTGATTCCCAATTTATTTTCTTCCTCACCTAAAGTGATTCCGTTTTCTAAATCTTTCGGTACAATAAACCCTGTGATGTTTTTATCATCTCCTATACGTGCAAAAACAATGAAGATATGAGCAAATCCTGCGTTCGAGATCCACATTTTTTGACCTGTAATCTTATAGTGTGTTCCGTCTTCAGATAATACAGCTTTTGTTTTCCCTGAATTGGCATCAGATCCGGCTCCGGGCTCGGTCAAACAGTATGCTCCAAACCATTCACCAGTTGCAAGTTTACTTACATATTTTTGCTTTTGCTCTTCATTACCATAAAGGGTAATGGGCATTGTTCCAATTCCTGTATGTGCTCCAAAGGCGGTTGAAAAAGATCCATTGGCACCTGAGATATAATCGCAAACCAACATGGTAGAAGTAAAAGGCATACCAAGACCATTATAAGCTTCTGGTACAGCCACACCTAAGAAACCAAGACCGCCAGCTTTTGCCATCATGTCTCGTGTTAAATCATAATCTTTTTGCTCGAATCGCTCTCTGTTTGGAACGATATCTCGATCCACAAACTCTTGCACAGATTCTTTCATCATGAGTTGTTCCTCACTAAAATCTTCTGGAGTAAAAACCGTATTAGCTGCTGTTTCGTTGACTATAAAGCCACCACCTTGTGATATGTTTTTAATTTCTTCCATTTGGTTTAACTTAGATTATTTAATAGTAATTAGTTCGTTGTGTTCTACTTTGGATTTGATGAATTCCGTTACTTCGAAAAAATGCTTCATTTTCTCTTCATCCATATTGTCGATAATGGAATTGTTAAACTCGATCACCGTTTGTTTTGAAATATCTCTTTTTTCCTTTCCTTGCTCGGTTAGGTATATCAATACACCGCGTCCATCATTTGGATTGGGTTTGCGTTCTATATAGCCACGCTCTTCCATTGAATTCAGTATTCTTGATAAACTTGTGGGTTCCATTCCCATTTTTGGGCCTAGAGCTGTCGATGGAGTTCCTTCCGCATCAATAGAAAGTAAGGTAAAACCCATCGCCATGGTTGAGTCATAAGCTGCGGCCTTCTCATTATACATATTGGTTATCAACTGCCAAGTTGTTTTCAATGCGTATTCTATTGTTATCGGTTTCAATTGCTTTTATTTATTTTTCAAATATATACAAATTTACTATGCACGCATAATTATGTATGCATAATTATGCGTGCATAGTAAAACTTTAACAAAAAGCCCCTCAAAAGAGGGGCTAAAGTTTAGGAGTAAATTTTATCGAAGAGTTCTTTGTAACGCTCTTTCACAACTTTACGTTTAACTTTCATAGTAGGAGTAAGGTGTCCTAATTCAATACTCCACAATTCAGGAGTGAGTTCAAATCGTTTCACTTGTTCCCATTTCCCAAAAGTTGGGTTGTACTCATTAATGTCTTGCTGTATTGCATCGATAACCTCTTGACTAGAGCAGATTGCATCCATTGTAGGTTCTATATTCAGTTCTTGAGCCTTGATCCACGTGTGAATATGGTCAAATGCAGGTTGAATAAGTGCAGCTGGCATTTTTTGCCCTTCTCCGATTACCATGATTTGCTCAATGAACAAGGATTGTTTCATTTTGTTTTCAATCAGCTGAGGAGCAATATACTTTCCTCCAGAGGTTTTGAATAATTGTTTTTTACGATCGGTAATTTTAAGAAAACCTTCTGCATCAATCTCTCCAATATCGCCGGTATGGAAATATCCATTCTGAATTACTTCTGCTGTCTTCTCCTCGTCTTTGTAATACCCCTGCATAATATTTGGGCCTTTACACAAGATTTCACCATCGGCAGCAATTTTAAGCTCAACGTTTTCTATAGCTTTTCCAACACAACCGAATTTTAGGCCTCGGTTATTGAGATCACTAACGGTTAAAACGGGTGAAGTTTCTGTCAACCCATAACCCTCACAAATTGTTATTCCAGCTGCGCTAAAAACACGAGCTAAACGTGGCTGCAATGCTGCACTGCCCGAACTTATGGTATGGAGGTTACCTCCTAATGCTGCTTGCCATTTTGAAAAGATCAACTTGCGAGCAACTTTTAATTTCAATTCGTAAACGAAACCATTCGCCCCATAAGGTTCGTATTGTAATCCGAGGTCAACTGCCCAGTAGAATAGTTTTTGTTTAATTCCGTCTAATTCAGCACCTCGAGCATAAATTTTATCGTATACCTTTTCTAGTAAACGTGGAACGGCAGTCATGAAATATGGCTTTATCTCTTGAAGGTTTTCAGAAATCTTTTCAATAGTTTCAGCAAAATAAATTCCAATACTTTGGTAGTAGTATACATAAAGGATAACGCGTTCATAAATATGACAAACGGGTAAAAAGCTTAATGCATGTGTTTCGCCAGCTTCAAGCGGTAACCTTTTGGAGCTAGAAATAACATTGGATACAATGTTATGATGGCTGAGCATTACTCCTTTTGGAACGCCCGTTGTTCCAGAGGTGTAAATTATTGTAGCAAGATCTTCAGGTGCTACAGCTGCTTTGGCACTAACAACCAATTCTTGTGTTTCTTCGTCTTGCTCTTCGCTTAAAAGAGTTGTCCAAGACGGACAATCTTGTATGTCATCAAAAGAATATACTTCCTTTAAAACCGGAATATCTTTTCGAACGGTATTGAGCTTGTCTAGTACTTCAATGTCAGAAACAAAACAGTATTGACTTTCCGAGTGGTTTAATACATACTGATATTCAGGAGCTGTGATCGTAGGGTATATAGGAACAGTAACAGCGCCAAGCTGTAAAACCCCGAGATCCATTATACACCATTCGGTTCTGTTATTTGTAGAAATTAGAGCGACTTTATCTCCTTTTTTAACACCCATTTTTATGAGCGATCGACTTACCTGCTGTACTTTTTGATAAAAATCTTCTGTTGAAAGGCTCTCCCAAGTGCCTTTATATTTTGTCGTTACACATTTATCTAGTGGGATGTTATTTCTCTGAATTTCTATAAATTCAAATAATCTTGTTGGTTTCATTGCGTAAAATTAGTTACTAAATGTACCCAAATATTTCGAAACAATACTAGTATTAGTAGCTACAATGAGATATCAATAAGATTTATTTATTTTTCAGCCAAGTATAGGCATTATCAAAGGTCATCATCCATGGTGATACTTCATCGTTGCGATCATCAGCATAATGCCCCCAATTCCATGGGAAAGTAGAGCGTTCTAAATGCGGCATCATCACCAAATGACGACCATCATCACTACAAAGCATAGCAGTGTTGTAGTCCGATCCGTTTGGGTTTGCAGGATAAGCATCATATGCGTATTTCGCAGGAATCTGATAGCTTTCTTCCGCTTGTGGTAAAATGAATTTCCCTTCCATGTGTGCAGACCAAACGCCAAGGGTGCTTCCTTCGAGCCCTTTTAGCAATATGGAGCTACTTTCTTGTAGGGTTACACTTGTGAATGTACATTCGAATTTGCCTGAATCATTATGAAGCATTTTAGGTTTTTCAAGATGATCAGGTGTAATTAAACCTAATTCGACAAATAGCTGACATCCGTTGCAAACTCCAAGCGATAGCGTGTCTGGTCGAGCAAAGAAATTATCTAAAGCGTTCTTGGCTTTTTCATTGTATTTAAATGCACCTGCCCATCCTTTGGCTGATCCTAAAACATCTGAATTTGAAAACCCTCCAACGGCAACGATGAAATTAATATCTTCTAAAGTTTCTCTTCCTTCGATAAGATCAGTCATGTGAACATCACGAACATCAAAGCCTGCGATGTGCATGGCATAGGCCATTTCTCTTTCAGAATTACTTCCTTTTTCTCGAATAACGGCAGCCTTAATTTTGGTTTTGGGTGTTGCATTCAACTTTCCGGTAAAGTCTTTTGGGAATTTAAAGTGAAGCGGTTGTTTGTCTGTGTTTTCGTAACGAGCAGAAGCACACGTTTTTTCCGTTTGCTCAGCATCTAATAATGCTGATGTTTTTGCCCAGGTTTTGCGCAATTCTTCAATCGATAATACAGCTTCGAAGTTAAAGTTCTTAACCGTAAGTTTAGCATCTGAACGAACAGTTCCAATTGCTTTGCAGTCGATATTTGCAGCTCCAAAATGAGCAGTTAAATCTGTTTTTGATTGAAGTAAAATTCCAATTTTCTCTGAAAATAAAACTCGAACAATATCTTCTTCACCCAAAGTTGTCAGATCGATATCAAGGCCAATTCCTAGGCTTGGAAAACAAAATTCCAGAAGGGAAGTGATTAACCCTCCAGATCCGATATCATGTCCAGCGCTAATCGATTTATTTTGAATTAATTCTTGAAGTATATTGAATGCCTTGGCAAAGTGGGAAGCATCTTTTACAGAAGGTACTTGAGTTCCAATAGCATTTCTAGTTTGCGCAAAAGAAGAACCCCCTAAGTGAAATTCACTTTGTGATAAGTCTAAATAGTATAAGTCGCCTCCATTCGGAGTTAAAACAGGTGTGATTATATTTGTTACGTCAGCACATTCTCCTGCTGCCGAAATGATTACTGTTCCTGGAGCTTTTACTTCTTGATCTTTATATTTTTGTTTCATGGAAAGGGAATCCTTTCCAGTAGGAATGTTGATTCCTAAAGCGATTGCAAACTCAGAACAGGCTTCTACTGCCTGATAAAGACGTGCATCTTCCCCCGGATTGTTACACGGCCACATCCAGTTTGCCGAGAGAGAAACAGAGGTTAGTCCGTTGGCCAAAGGCGCCCACACAAGGTTGGTTAGCGACTCTGCGATGGCGTTAATACTTCCTGCTTTCGGGTCAATAAGTCCTGTTAAAGGCGAATGCCCAAGTGAGGTAGCTACACCGCTTGTTCCAGTATAATCAAGCGCCATAACGCCACAATTACTCAATGGAAGTTGAAGTGCTCCAACACATTGTTGTTGTGCAACTCTACCCGTTACACAGCGGTCTACTTTGTTCGTAAGCCAATCCTTACAAGCAACTGCTTCAATTTGTAATACTTGATCTATATAGGTGTTCAAGTCAGCAGTAGTATATTCAATTTCTTTAAAATTTGCAGTTTGTGATTGATCCTGCATGAGAGTTTTTGGAGAACTTCCAAAAAGAGCACTCAAGTCGAGATCAATGGGAGTTTCTTTTGTTTTTTCTGAATGGAAAGAAAAGTGCTTATCATCAGTCACAACACCAACATCATAAAAAGGAGCACGTTCTCTTTGTGCAATTTTCTCTAGAATATGCGCATCTTTTTCAGATAAAATAAGACCCATTCGTTCTTGAGACTCGTTTCCAATAATTTCTTTTGCCGATAGGGTAGGGTCACCAAGCGGAAGTTTGTCAATATCAATTGCTCCTCCAGTTTCTTCTACAAGTTCAGAAAGGCAGTTCAAGTGACCACCAGCTCCGTGATCGTGAATCGAAATGATTGGATTGTGAGCACTTTCTACTAAAGCACGAATTGCATTGGCAACTCGTTTTTGCATTTCTGGATTGGAGCGTTGAATCGCATTGAGCTCTATAGCGTTTCCAAAAGCTCCGGTGTCTGCAGAAGATACAGCTGCACCACCCATTCCAATTCTATAATTATCGCCACCTAAAATGATGATGCGATCTCCTTTTGTGGGAACGCTTTTTTGAGCTTGATCTTTTTTACCAAAACCAATTCCACCAGCCTGCATGATAACTTTATCATAGCCAAGTTTGTGATCTCCTTCTTGATGTTCAAAGGTGAGTACAGATCCTGCAATCAGGGGTTGTCCAAATTTATTTCCAAAGTCAGAAGCGCCATTCGAAGCTTTGATTAGAATTTCTAACGGAGTTTGATAAAGCCAATCTCTTTTTGGGAAACCATTTTCCCAGTCTCGGTTCTCTGAAACTCTAGAGTATGGGGTCATGTATACGGCTGTTCCTGCAAGCGGTAAGGATCCTTTTCCTCCTGCCAAACGATCTCTGATTTCCCCTCCAGATCCTGTCGCAGCTCCATTAAAAGGCTCGACGGTTGTCGGGAAATTATGTGTTTCTGCTTTTAAAGAAAGCACAGTATCAATAGATTGAGTTTGGTAGGAACTGGGAACATCTCCTTTTGCTGGAGCAAATTGTTCTACAGTTGGACCTTCAATAAAAGCAACATTGTCTTTATATGCAGAAACAATGGTATTGGGATTTTGTTTTGCAGTTTCTTTGATCATTTGAAAAAGACTTTTTCCTTTTTCTTCGTCATCAATAACAAAGGTCCCGTTGAATATTTTATGTCTACAGTGTTCTGAATTTACTTGCGAAAATCCAAAAACCTCGGAGTCGGTCAGGGGACGACCGAGCTCTTTTGCAACATTGTCTAGGTAGGCTAATTCTTCGCTATTCATTGCCAAGCCTTCGCTTGCATTGAAATCTGCGATATCTTCAATAGGTTTTACTGTTTCTGGACTAGCATCTATCTTGAATATACTTTCATTTAATGCTTCAAAACGCTGAACAAGCATATAGTCAACCACATCAGTTTTGGTTTCGGGAATATATTTTTCAATACGCGTAATCCCTTCGATTCCCATGTTTTGAGTAATCTCAACCGCATTGGTGCTCCAAGGCGTTATCATTGTTGCCCGAGGTCCGTAAAAGCCACCGCTGAGGTTTTGAGCAGGAATGCTTGGAAGGTCTCCAAACAACCATTGAAGTTTTTCTTCTGCTTCAGCCGAAAGGGTTTGTGTTGTTTCAACTGCAAAAATTTCTTCTTGTACTAAACCAAAAAAATGGATCATAGATTGTGCGTATTTCTAAGGTGTAAATTTACAAATTTTTTACACAAGGAAACCGCAGAAGTACTTCGGTTTTTTATACAGTTTTCGGAATGTTATTCACAACTTTTCGAATCAATCGAGCGGCATAAAAACCATCAAATTGAGTTTGATGAGAAAAAAGCATTTCTTCTTTTTCAAGAACAAAAGCAGCGCCTTCCTCTTGTTCTAAGAACCATGCAATTTGATTTTGATTCTCACTAGGGAGAATGGAACAGGTAACATAAATTAATTTTCCACCCGCTTTCACCCATTTACTTTGTTCTAAAAGAATGGCACGTTGGAGTTCTATAACTTCTGAAATACGTTCTTCTGTCAGCCTCCACTTCAATTCTGGATTTCGTTTTAGCGTACCTAAGCCACTACACGGAGCATCAATAAGTACACGATCTGCCCAATTGGTAAGTGATTCTTTGTATTGAGGATCGGGAACCCAAGTGTTCTTAATGGCTTTCACTTTATTTCTCCGGGCACGTCTCGAAAGCTCTTTGAGTTTATCAATCTCTACATCAAGGGCAATAATTTCTCCTTTGTTTCGCATCAAGGAAGCAAGGTGTAGTGTTTTACCCCCAGCACCAGCGCATCCGTCAATAATCTTCATTCCGGGTTTAGCTTGCGTAAAAGGAGCTATTTTTTGAGAATTTGCATCCTGAATTTCAAAAGAACCTTTGAGGTATAATGGATTTTTTCTTAAGTTTTTTCGTTGGTTGAGTATGAGTGCATCTTCATATCCTTTGATCAAATGGGTTTCAATTTGAAATAAGGTCATCAGATCTTCTTGAAGTTTTTTTGGAGAAGTAACAATACGGTTTACTCGAAGGATTAACTTGGCTTCGATGTTTAACGCATCCAATTCGATATTCCATTCTTTTGAAAGTTCTGCTTTCCCGCGTTCATAAAGCCAAAGCGGAATTGATTTAGAAATTTCAGGAGTTACTTTTTCTTTTTGCTTTGCTTTAATCAGCGCAACGTCTAAGTTTTTAAATTCATCCCACTCAGGAATTTCAACTTCGTTAAGAACCAACCAAACACCGAGTAGTTTCCATGGTTTTTCAGCTTCATCAGTAGCGTCTTCGGCAGTGCTTAAAAAGCGATAGTAGCTTTTCCATCGAAGTATTTCATAGGTGGCTGAGTGAACTAAATTGCGATCTCGTGCTCCCCATTTTGGATTGGCAAGGTTTATTTTCTCTAAAATACGAGTACCTCTTCCTTTTTTAGCAATGATCTTCGTTAAGGCATCTACAATACCTTGAGCGTTATTCCTGAATATTTTTCTCATGTGGCTGCAAATTTACACCACCCTTATCAGCTATACGCACTTTATGGAATGTTTTTTCGTTCTCTCGAGCGATGTACCATTTTCCGGTGAAACTTTTCTTCTGCAATATGGATTTCTAAAACCTGTTTAGCTGTTAGTTTCGTTTTTAATGTTTTAAGAAACGCTTGATCCAGTTCTTCTTTTAGCGTTCTTAAGTGATAAATAGAATCGAGCGCAACTGCAGCTTGAGATTCACTTAGATCTTCCGTTTTCTTGAAATTATTGTATCTAAGCTTGCGCATTTTTTTGTGGTATTGTTTTCGAACATCCGATTCATGTTTTTCGAAAGCGCCCCAGACAAAAGATTCTTCCTCGGTATTTAAATCTACTTGTTCAATGATAAAATTAATCTTCAACGCTTTTAAGCGTTCAAAACTCATTTTTTTTTCTGATTTTTGAGCCCACATGCTGCTACTCGCTAGGGCTAATAAAAAATAAAGGGAGAGATGTTTAATCTTCATAAGCTTGATATATTAAGTTGAAATTAGGGTCATAGGCTTGTTGTAATTCGAAAATAGTTTCTTGAGCTAGGTTTTCAAAGGCAATGGTTTTAAAATCAAAATCTTCCAAAGGGTTTAGTTCCAAAAGTTCAATGGTCGTCAGCGGACTTTCTTGTTCTTCAAAATAGCGCTCTACTGCTGCAGCTGTTTCTAATTCTTGCTCCGGCCAATTGATTAGTAAAGCAAGAGCCAAAGAAGCCGCAATAGTTACTGCATAAGGAATCAATCGAACAATACGAGACTTTGGCTTGTTACTCAGTAATTCAAAAATCTGCTGCTCGGACTTTTCGAAATAAGCTGGCGGAACACTAAAGCTCGATTGAATTTCAGCAATTTTCCCTAGGTTTTCTAGCTGCTTGCTTTGATTTTCAAAATAGCTTTCGGGTATTTTAAAGCTATTATTTTTATCGGTCAAGTTCATTTTTTATTTTTTTTACTGCATGATGATAAGAGGCTTTTAATGCGCCAACACTGGTTTCTAGTATCTCTGAAATCTCATCGTATTTTAACTCTTCATAATATTTAAGATTAAAAACAAGACGTTGTTTTTCTGGAAGATTGGCCACAGCCAATTGTAATTTCAACGCAATTGCATCTCCTTCGAAATACACATCGGCTTCCAATTGATTCACCTGCTTTTCGTTGAATTCATTTATCGAGAGCCCTAGTTTTCTTGACTTCTGCTTTATGAAGGTTAAAGCTTCATTGGAAGCAATGCGGTACATCCAACTAAAAAGTTTGCTTTCTCCTCTGAAGTTTTTAATGTTTTTAAAAACTTTGATGTAGGTGTTTTGTAATACGTCATCAGCATCTTCATGGTCAAAAACAATTTTACGAATATGCCAATACAAGGGCTGTTGATATTCCTTGATCAAGATTTTGAATCCAGCTTCTTGCGTTGCAGGATTTTGTAAGGCATGTACTAAAAGAGTTTGCTCTTCCAACTAAAAGTGTTTAGTGCTTTGACTCTAAAATTACAAAATAGTTTAACCGAATTGACTTTATTGGTTTGGTAGCCTTGTTCTTAAGTTGTGAAGATTATCTGAAGACGTATTAGAGCGACTGCATTTCAACCAGTTTCTTATAGTTGCTGTTGTTGCCGATCAATTCGGCGTGGGTTCCCATTTCAATGATTTCACCGTTTTGCATTACTACAATTTGATCTGCCTTTTGAATGGTCGAAAGACGGTGAGCAATAACCAAAGATGTTCGATTGCTCATTAAATTTTCGAGTGCTTCTTGAACTAGTTTTTCGGATTCTGTATCCAAGGCTGAGGTTGCTTCATCCAATACCATTATTGGTGGATTTTTGAGTACAGCACGCGCAATAGATAGGCGTTGTTTCTGACCTCCAGACAATTTATTTCCTTGATCGCCAATATTGGTGTGGTAACCCTCTGGTAGGGTGATGATGAACTCATGGGCATTTGCTATTTTGGCAGCTTTGATAACTTCTTCGTCTGTGGCGTTCGGATTTCCAATGAGTAGATTGTTTTGAACACTGTCATTAAACAAGATTGAATCTTGGGTAACCACGCCAATCAATTTACGTAGTGATTCCGTCGTAGTTTCTTTGATGTCCATTCCGTCGATCTGAATACTCCCTTCTTGTACATCATAAAAGCGGTTCAGTAAGTTTGCAACTGTAGTTTTTCCGCTTCCCGATTGCCCAACTAAAGCAATGGTTTGCCCTTTTTTAAGATTCAAAGAAAAGGCTTTAAGTACGGGTGTAGTATCGTATCTAAAACCAATTTTGTCGAAACGGACTTCAGAATTAAATCCACTAATGGGTTTCGCATTTGGATGGTCGGTGAGCTCGTTTGAAGCTTCAAGTATTTCTAGAACACGTTCTGCTGCGGCATCTCCTTTTTTAATGGCATATGATGCCTTGCTGATTGCTTTGGCTGGCGTTAGGATGTTATAGGCTAAGGTGATAAAAACAATGAACGTAGTTCCATCGAGTGTTTTGTCGACCAATACCATGGATCCGCCAAACCAAAGTAAGCCACCAATCACTCCAATCCCCATAAACTCACTAAGTGGGGAAGCAAGGTTTTGGCGGTTTAGTAATTTGTTTGAGAAGTTAAAAAAGTTTGTTGTTGACTCAAAAAATTTAGACATAAACCTTCCCTCCGCACTAAACGCTTTGATGATGCTCAACCCTCCCAAAGATTCTTCAACAATCGACAAGAGTTCCCCTTGTTCTTTTTGCACATTCTGTGAATGCTTTTTTAAACTTTTACCAATAGACGAAATAATGAAACCTGAAATCGGTATGAATGTAAGCACGAAAATCGACAGTTTCACATTCATGTTAAACATTACAATTAGGGTAAAAATAATGGTCAACGGTTCTCGTACAATCAGTTCCATAATAGATAAAAAGGAATGTTGTATCTCAAGTACATCGGATGTAATTCGAGCCAGGGTATCTCCTTTTTTCTTTTCTGTAAAATATGAAACTGGCTGTGCTAAGATTTTGGAGTACAAAGAATTTCGCAAATCCTTTAGAATTCCATTCCGTAAAAAGGTGATGAAAAACATCGCCAAATAGTTAAATAGATTTTTGAGGAAGAATAAAACTAAAATTAATGCAATCGCAAGGGTCAATGCTCCCAGAGGATTCTCTTCTAAGGTAGATCCAACCTTATAGTTTATGGTGTTTTCAATATAACTTTTAAGATCCAAAACTCCTGAATACACGGGTTCAATGTCAACTTTTGGTGTTTTGTCAAACAATACATTGAGCATCGGGATGAGAGCCACAAAAGAGAGCGCACTAAAAAAAGCATAAAGAATATTGAATAATATATTCAAAAAAGCATAGCGCTTGTAGGGGAGTGCAAAAAGTAATATTTTTTTAAAATAGTTCATCTAAATACCTAAGCTTTGAGTTAATTTTCGACATTGGTCTGCCAGTATTTTTTTTGTTGCATCGAATGCAGCAGCGTTTTTAAGTTTTGTATTTACGCTAAAATAAAATTTTATTTTGGGTTCGGTACCACTCGGACGAATCGCTATTTGAGAACCATCAGATAAAATAAAGCGCAGTACATTGGATTTTGGAAATGCTAATGATCGTTCTGTGCCATCTGCAAAGCGGCTAATCTGGCTATCGAAATCATCTACTTGTTCAACGGCGATTCCTGCAATTGATTTGAGTGGGTTGGTGCGATATGCATGCATCATCTGTTGAATCTCTTCAAATCCTGCTTTTCCTTTCTTAGTCAATGAAATCAGTTCTTCGTGATACAATCCATGTTGGATGTAGCTATCGATAAGGTATTCGTAAAAGGAACTTCCTTTGCTTTTTTGAGTTGCCGCAATTTCAGTTGCAAGAAGGGCGGATGTGATTGCGTCTTTATCTCGAACTTGATCCCCCACCATATAGCCATAGCTTTCTTCTCCTCCAGCTATAAAGGTTTGATTTGGATAATCCTCAATCATCTTGGCAATCCATTTAAAACCGGTTAATCCCAGCTTGCATTCTACTCCAAAGTGAGATGCTAAAACAGACATTATTGGACTGGAAACTACAGTTGAACCAATAAAATGTTTTTGGGATAAGGTTTCGGGATACTGTTCTAATAAATAGCGTGTCAAAACAAGCATGGTTTGATTTCCGTTCAGAATTTCAAAAACCCCTTTCGTATCTCGAACAGCAATTCCGAAACGATCGGCGTCAGGATCGGTTCCGATGAGTAAATCTGCATCAAGCTCTTCTGCTTTTTCTAGTCCAAGAGCCAGGGCTGCTCTTTCCTCTGGGTTGGGTGATGTTACTGTCGGAAAATCTCCGTTGGGAATTTCTTGCTCTTGAACACTATGAAATTGTGAATAACCAGCTGCTTCAAAAACTTGAGGCATTAAGGTGATTGCTGTTCCGTGAAGCGATGTAAAGACAACTGAAAAGTCTGCTTTAGCTGCCTCAGAAGCTTTACTGACTTGAAGGGCAGTTTTGCAAAAAGCGTCATCAACTTCTTTGTCAATTAAATGTATTTTTGATGGATTCGATTCAAACTGAATTGCATCGAAATCTGTTTGCTCAATTTGAGCAATCATTTTATGATCATGAGGAGGGACAATTTGCCCACCATCTTTCCAATATACTTTATATCCGTTGTATTCGGGAGGGTTGTGCGAAGCCGTCAAAACAATCCCACAATGTGCGTTTAAATAACGAACCGCGAAGGATAATTCTGGAGTTGGTCGAAGGCCTGAAAACAGGTACACTTTGATGTCGTTTGCCGAAAATACTGCCGCAACGGTTTCTGCTAAACTTTTACTGTTGTGTCTGCAATCATAAGCAATTACAACTTTGATGGTTTCGGAAGGGAATTGTTGTTTCAAATAAGTAGTAAGTCCTTGTGTGCTTTTCCCTAAGGTGTATTTGTTGATACGGTTAGTGCCAACTCCCATGATGCCTCGAATTCCTCCAGTTCCAAATTCCAAATCTTTGTAAAACGCATCTTCCAATTCTGTGAGGTTTGCATGCAGCTCGGCGACTTGTTTTTGTGTGGCAATGTCAAAGGGGGGATGCTGCCATTGAGCCGCTTTTTGTTTGAAATTCATTCGTAGGATTTTAGTGTTCTCTTGATGGTGTAGCGTTGGGAATGATTTTGTTGACCTACCCATAGTTCTCCTAGGAATCCGGCAATAAAGAAAAGCGTTCCAAGGATCATGGTGGTGAGTGCGATATAGAATTCGGGACGCTCGGCAATTAGTCGTCCGTCGGTATTGATATAAAGTTTGTCTATTCCGAGGTAAAGTGCTGCACTAAAACCAATAAAAAACATAAGCGAACCCCAAAATCCAAAAAAGTGCATGGGACGCTTTCCGAATTTATTTAAAAAACTCAGCGTAATAAGATCCAGAAAACCGTTTACAAAACGAATCCATCCGAATTTGGTAACACCAAATTTACGTGCTTGGTGCACCACAATTTGTTCTCCTATTTTGTTAAAACCCGCTTGGGCGGCTAAAACAGGAATGTATCGGTGCATTTCGCCAAAAACTTCAATCGACTTAATAACTTCCTTTTTATACGCTTTTATACCACAGTTAAAATCATGTAGATAAATTCCTGAACTCCGACGCGCTGCCCAATTGAATAGTTTGGAGGGAATGTTTTTGAAAAATAAAGAATCGTAGCGTTTCTTTTTCCAGCCCGAGATTAAATCTAAATCTTCGGCTATTATGCGTTTGTATAGGTTGGATATTTCGCTGGGTGCGTCTTGAAGGTCAGCATCGAGGGTGACAACAACATCCCCACTAGCTTGTGCAAAGCCAGCATGTAGGGCTTGCGATTTCCCAAAGTTTTTTGAAAAACGAATCCCATAGGTTGTGCTATGGGATTGGTGTAACTTTTCAATTTCTTCCCACGAATTATCGGAGCTACCATCATCAATGAAAATGATTTCAAAGGTCAGATCTGTAGCGTTCAACTCGGTTAGAATCCACCTGTGTAATTCAGGAAGTGATTCTGCTTCGTTGAGAAGAGGAATGATGATGGATAAATTCATAGCTTTTATAACGTGTGCAAAGCTACAAAATTATAGGCTTATTCTGGGCGATTGCGTTTGAGGATGAGTCCTGTAATTAGAGAAATAACAAAACCAGCGAGTAGACTGGCTATAATAAGAAAGCTACTGCTCATTACTGGTCCAGAAAATTTCTTTTGCATTGACTCTACTTGATTGATCATGTCTTGACTTGCTTCTGGATTTTGATCTAAGAATTGATCCATTCCCATTTCAAGCGCCTTGTTTATCATTTCAGGATCTAGTACGTTCGAAAGCACTAAAAAATAAGCCACGTTGATGAGCCCGCTTATTGCGGCCATACCAAGCCCCATTTTTATGCCTTGTGATAAGGATAGATAACCTTCGTTATCTTTTCGATAGCTGTATTGGGCAAAACCAATTACACCTATCGTTATTGCAATGCTAACGATAGTAGCGCTAGTTTCATTTTGGTAATGCATGTCTAAAGAAAATAGCATCAGTCCAAAGACAACCGAGATGCCACCTAATAATGCTCCATATTGCAGAATATACTTTTTCAGTTCGAGGTTTTGATCTTCCATAAGAATTGGTTTTAATTATTTGCTGAGTTTAGTTGGTTAAATTTAGAAAAAACTATTACATTTGCACACGTTTTAAAAATAAATTTATGAAAGCAGGTATACATCCAGAGAATTATAGACTAGTAGCTTTTAAAGATATGTCTAACGAAGATGTCTTTCTAACAAAGTCAACAGTAAACACAAAAGAGACTCTTGAAGTTGAAGGAGTAGAGTATCCTTTAATCAAACTTGAGATCTCAAGAACATCGCATCCTTTCTACACCGGGAAGACCAAATTGGTTGACACTGCAGGTAGAATTGATAAGTTCAAAAACAAATATTCTAAGTTTAAAAAGGAAGAATAGTATTTCAACCTTATACCTTACAGCTGTCTATTTATTTAGGCAGCTTTTTTTTTGAGTTTTTTTAAAAGGAATGCTCTTCAAAAAAATCATAAATTTGAAAATTCGTTTATACGATACACTATAACATTCTAAGGGATAATTAGATCTATGTCAACACAAATCAATGCTATTCTGTTTGATGGCCCTGAGCGGTCTCAGCTACTGCCTTTTACCTACATTCGTCCGGTTGCTGAACTTCGAATCGGTATTGATACCTTAATTGAAAAGTGGAATGCTTTTTTAAATACAAGCTGTTCTTATGCAACCCAAGAATATTTAACTCCCAAATTTCCTGCAAAATCAGCTGCACTCAATTATTTTATAAACCCAAGTTATATTCCCACCCAAGTTCTTGTTGATCAAATAAAAGGATTAAAAGAAAATCAGGTTTTGATTTGTGAAAACCTGCCGGTTGTATTTTGTACAACGCATTCTGACTTACCAAATGATATTAATGCTTTTGATGAGATTGTGGTAAAAGGAGAACTACTGCATATCGAAAATGCTTCCGATTTATTTTCTAAAAATGCAGCAGTTTTAGCAATGGATTTCGACCGCCTTACGCACAATAAAGTTTCTCAACCGTTGGACGATTCCAATCGTTTGATTCATCCAGAACGTGTTTTTGTTGCTCCAGGAGCACAAGTTTCTTGTGCGGTTCTTAACGCCACCGATGGTCCTATTTATATCGGATCAGGTGCAAAGATTTTGGAAGGTTCTCTCTTGCGTGGTCCAATCGCTCTTTGTGATAATGTATTGGTTAAAATGGGAACTAAAATTTATGGAGGGACAACCATTGGCCCTAATTCTAAAGTAGGAGGAGAGTTGAATAATGTCCTTTTTCTTGGAAATTCGAACAAAGGTCACGACGGCTTTTTGGGAAATGCTGTCATTGGCGAATGGTGTAATATTGGAGCCGCAACTGATGCTTCTAACCTAAAAAATAATTATGGGAAAGTTCGAATTTGGAATTATGCAACAAAGAACTTCGCCAAATCAGAACTCCAATTTTGTGGACTTTTGATGGGAGACTTCAGCCGTTGCGGAATCCATTCCATGTTCAATACAGCAACTGTAATTGGAATCAATTCTAATATTTTTGGTACTGGCTTTCCAAGAACGTTTATTCCGAGTTTTAGTTATGGAGGAGCACAAGGTTTTCAAACGCATACTTTTCCTAAAGCTATGGAATCTAACGTTGCTATGATGGAACGCAAAGGGAAACAACTTTCAGATCTTGATACCGCAATTCTTCAAGCGGTTTTTGATCAATCATCTGTATGGAGAAAAGACAAATAGTCTTAAGTCCATTTCACTTCATCGTTTAGTTGCTTTTCTGTACTCTTTTTAAATTCAAAAGATTGATTGCATTCATTTCCAAGCCATGCACATTTTTTCTAGTAAAACGTATGGCTTGATCATAATACAACGGGATTATTGGATATTGCGACATCATTAGACGATCCATTTTTTTATATAATGCTGTGCGTTCCTCAGGATTAGAAACAATCATTGTTTCTTGGTAGAGTTCATCGAATTCACCGTTGGTAAAGTGTGTGTAATTGGGGCCAGATGGAGAGAAGTTTTTGGAATTAAATAAAGACAAATAATTCTCTGCATCTGGGTAATCAGCAATCCAACTTGCTCGAAAACTTTCTAAATTCCCAGAGCTTTTGGCTTGACGTAAGGTAGCTGTAGGCATTAAATCAATAGTAACCTCGATGCCAATGTTTTGATAGGCGCGCTGCAGATATTCACAAATATCCAAATAATTCACATCGGTTGCTAGTCTTATTTTGGGCTGCTGGTTATGTTCCTCAATAAATTCTTGAACCAAAGCCTGCGCCATTTTTGGATTGTATTCGTTGAGGTTTTGACTTCCATGACCTGGGAGTCCTTTGGGGATAAAACCCTGAAATGCAGGTAAACCAATGGTGTTTCGAAGAAAGAGAATCATTTTTTTACGATCAAAACCAATATTCATAGCCTTTCGTATTTTTCGAGATTGGACCGCTTTATTATCGGCTTCTAAATAAAAACCAATATACTCGGTGTTTAGGTAAGGTCCTTTCTCCATCCGAATATGTTCCTGATATTTCTCTTGTAATTCCCCTTGTGGTGTAAGTAAATCATCTTTATAAGAAGTGTCGAGGGAGTTAAGGAAATCGAATTTCCCTTGAGTGAACAACATGAATTCACTTTGAATATCAGGTAAGAAGCGAATTGCAATAGCTTCTAAATAGGGGAGTTGCTGGCCCATTGTATCTTTTTCGAAATAGCGGTTGTTTTTTCGTAAAACAAGTTTTACATCTTCTTCCCATTTCTTAAACTGAAAAGGACCCGTTCCAATAGGGTTTGCTCTAAAGTCTTCTTTATAGTGTTCGACTCCCTCATGAGGCACCACAGCACAATAACGCATTGTTAGAAGCCCAAGGAAGGCTGGGAAAGCTTGTTTGAGTTCAATTTGAAGTGTATTCTTATCCGTAGCCGTATAACGCTTTACATTCTGCAAAACCCATCCTCCAGGAGAGCCGGTTTTATCATCTTTTAATCGATCAAAACTGAACACAAAATCCTTAGCAGTAACTGCTCGTGTTTTATCAGATCCGAAAACTGCAGAGCTATGGAAATACACGTCTTCTCGCAACGAAAAGGTGTAGGTTTTTCCATCGGCACTGATTTCCCATGCTTGAGCAATCTCAGGCTGAATGTTTAAGGAATCGTCCAGTTGTACTAAGCCGTTGAATAGTTGTTGAATGGGCCATATGTTTTGCGGGTTACGTGCAAAAGCAGGATCGAGCGAGGTAATGTTTCTAAATTCGTTATATCGAAAAACCTGCTGCTCTGACCTCTGAACTTCGGATCCACAACCAAATAAGAACAGACAGATACAAGGCAAAATCTTGTGCAATATTGAGGTAGATACATTGAAACTGAAGTTGAAAATCAAAGTAGTATATTTGTCCCAAAATTAACCTTTTTTAGATACAATTTGGATTCATTAACCATCAATACCCCTGCAGCAGTAAAAAAGACACGTGTGGCTTTTCATACCTTGGGCTGTAAACTCAATTTTTCAGAAACGGCTTCCATTGCTCGAGATTTTTCAGAAGCGCATTATACTCGTGTTCCTTTTGAAGAAGCTGCCGATGTATATGTAATCAATACCTGTTCAGTAACCGAGAATGCGGATAAGCGTTTCAAAGCTTTGGTAGCAAAAGTATTGCGTCAAAATCCAGAGGCTTTTGTGGCTGCAATAGGGTGTTATGCTCAATTACAACCCGAGGCTTTGGCTGAAGTTAGCGGAGTAGATTTGGTTTTAGGAGCTTCAGAGAAATTTAAATTGACTCAGTATCTAGATGATCTTACTAAAAAGGAAGCGGGTGCGGTTCATTCCTGTGCTATTGAAACCGTAACCCAATACACTAGTAGTTTTTCGACCAATGATCGGACACGTGCCTTTCTAAAAGTTCAAGACGGCTGTGATTATAAATGTACCTATTGCACCATTCCTTTGGCACGTGGAATTTCGAGAAGTGATGCTCTGGAAAATGTAATCGATAACGCAAAAAACATTGCAGCTCAGGACATCAAAGAGATTGTTCTTACGGGAGTGAATATAGGAGACTTTGGGAAAGGAGAATTCGGAACCAAGAAACACAAGCATACTTTTTTAGATCTTGTTAAAGCGCTAGACGCTGTAGAAGGTATTAGTCGCATTCGAATTTCATCGATCGAACCCAATCTATTGAAAGACGAAACCATTGCGTTTGTAGGACAAAGCAAGGCCTTTGTGCCTCATTTTCATGTTCCGCTGCAAAGTGGGAGTGATGTTATATTGAAACAGATGCGTCGTCGTTATTTATCGCAACTGTACATTGATCGGGTTAAGGCAATAAAGAAAGCCATGCCCCATGCGTGTATAGGAGTTGATGTGATTGTTGGTTTTCCAGGGGAAACTGAAGAAGAGTTCTTAAAGTCGTATAAATTTTTAGCCGATTTGGACATCTCCTATTTACATGTATTTACTTATTCGGAGCGACCCAATACGGCTGCTGCATCCATGGGGGATGTCGTTCCCCAACAGATTCGTTCCAAACGCAGTAAAATGCTTCGAGGTCTTTCTGTCAAGAAAAGGCATCATTTTCATAGTACTCAGCTCGGATCAGAACGTGTTGTTCTTTTTGAGGGCGAAAATAAGAAAGGATATATTACTGGTTTTACGGACAACTATGTAAAAGTAAGAATGCCTTGGGATCCAAGTTTAGTCAATACAATGCACACGGCAGTGTTAGAAACAATAGATGAAGAAGGTTTTGTGCGGATTGGTTTACTATAACTTGATACCTACAGGTAAAAGTTCTTTATAACGTTTGTTCTTTCTTAGAAAGCCTGCGATCTCAGGGCTTGTAGGAACAACACGCATGTTTTTTTCGGCAACAGAATCAAGAACTGTTTTGATGAATTCGTCTTTGAATTCTGTCGTGTTTAAATCTTCAGGAACGATTAACTTGGTAAGAAAAAATTTACGTTCTTGCTCCGCGTATTCAATGCGAGCCATAGATCCATTAACAACAACTTCAAATTGACGTAAAAATTCATTATTTTCGAGTGTAAGTTGACTCATGGTTATTGATTTAGTTTAGTTCAAATTTAAAGCCCAAAATCCGTTTTTAGTGTGAAATGAATAACAAAAGATGTTATTTTTACTATTATTTCTAAAACGGAGTACAAAGATACAACATATTTGTTAAATAAAACATAATGAAAAAACGCTCTGTAAAAGACACAGAAAAGCGCGGCTTATATTTAATGCCCGGTATGGCTGCAAGCCCGAGAATCTTTGAGTTTATAAACCTTTCTGAGTTTTTTGAAGTGGTTTGTTTGTCATGGATTATTCCAGAGGACGAAGAGTCTATAGCCGATTACGCAAAGCGTATGTGCCTCCGTATTCAGCATAAAGACCCCATATTACTTGGCGTATCTTTTGGAGGTATTTTAGTCCAAGAAATGGCGAAGCACATCAGTTGTGATAAGGTTGTAGTGGTATCGAGTGTCAAATCCTTTAAAGAATTACCCCTTTCAATGATCCTCTCTAAAAAAACCAATGCGCACAAGTTGCTCCCAACACAATGGGTGAAGAATTTGGAAAGTTTAGCCTTTTTTGTTTTTGGATCTTCCATAGAGCGTAAAGTTGGGTTATATCAAAAGTACTTATCCGAACGCGATCCTAAATACCTTAAGTGGGCAATACATACGCTGGTGAATTGGGAACAGGAAGTGTTTGATCCAGAAGTCATTCACATTCATGGAGAGAAAGACACCATGTTTCCATTCAATAATATCATAAAAACACCTTACCTTCACTCCTTGCCAGACGGAACACATGCTATGATTTTAGCAAAACATCAATGGTTCAATACAGAATTACCCAAACTATTATCTTAATTAGTGTCAATGAAAAATAAAAACCAAATTCTTCTCGGAACTTTACTTGTTATCGGTAGCTTACTATTCGTAAGCACAAGTTTTCTGCAACCTAAAAGTACTTTCAAGTCCTATGGTTTAAGTGACCCTTCTAAAGTCTATGCCTTGGATATAGAACCACAATATACTTTAGCAGGCGAAACGGTTTTTCTAGATGACCCAGACTTGCATGAACGCATGGACAAAGAACTCCTGGTTAACACCTACTGGCAATCCAATATGATGTTGATGATTAAGCGGAGTAATAAATACTTCCCTATGATCGAACGTATTCTTAAGGAAGAAGGTGTGCCGGATGATTTTAAATATTTAGCGGTAATCGAAAGTGGGCTCGAAAATGTAAATTCTCCAGCAGGTGCAAAAGGCTTTTGGCAAATCATGAAAACCACAGGACGAGAAATGGGGCTTGAGGTCAATTCTAACGTCGACGAACGCTATCATATCGAAAACGCTACTCGGGTTGCTTGTGCCTACCTTAAGAAAGCTAAAAAGAAACTGGGATCCTGGACTTTAGCGGCAGCATCTTACAATCGTGGGATTTCTGGAATCAATCGCTTATTAGAAAAGCAACAGGTCGAAACCTATTACGATCTATTGTTGAACCGCGAAACCAAACGCTATGTATTTCGGATTTTGGCAATGAAAGAAATTCTTTCAAATCCCGCTCAATATGGTTTTGTATTTGAAGCACAAGATTTATATACCGAAGTTCCTGTATACACGGTCGAAGTAGATACTGCCATAACTAACATTGCCAGTTTTGCTAAGACAATGGGTGTTACTTATAAACAGATGAAAATACACAACCCCTGGTTGTTGCAAAATCATTTGAATAATAAATCTCGGAAGTTGTACCACATTAAACTACCGAAAGCTGTTGAAGTCGGTCCTTAGATCCGTTTCATTTGCTTCTGCATTTCTTTGATTTTCCCTGTCAATACTCCCTGTGTGTCCAGCTTCTTAGCTTTGTTCAGTAGGAGGGTAGCTTCTCTTTTTCTTCTTTTCTGCATGTAAATTCCAGAAAGACTTAGATTCGCCATTGCCAAATCGGTATCCATAGAAAGACCCAGTTCAAGAGCTTTTTTGAAATATTTTTCTGCCTTGGTTAGATTCGTTTGCGAAAGAATGATACCGTGTAAATAGTTAAAATACCCCTGTTGCTTTTTGACCAAATTCTGTTCTGGATTCGAAATCCGATTGAGCCACTTCACTGTTCCTTCAAAATTTTGCTTCCGCAATTGTAGAAAGGCAAGCAAAATAAATTCGTTTTTATAGTAAAGGAGAATAAACATCCCAGCAATAAGGAGTAGGAAAATACCATTTCCAATAGCACCTTCTACAAATTGATATACACTATAGGCTACTGTAAAAGCTGCAAGAATGAGTTTTATGATCTTAGGAAACATCTGTAATTATTTTTTTCAAAGTTAAGAAAAACTAATCAGTATAAATGAAGAAAGATGGAGAACAGTTTGGAGGTTGTTTTTGAGTTTTAAAATCTCTAATGGAAGACAATCTATTGAGTAACTGTGATGGGTTTTGGTTGCTTTCACGAAATAAAGATTACTTTTATGTTGTAAGCCAAATTGTTAGCCCCAATGATTAGGTGATATTCCAAATCTGTTTAAATCTCAATAACCAACCTTCAACTGTTTGATTATCAATTTACAATTGGTTAGTTCTAACTAGAAAACTCTAGACTCGAACCCTATATATCCAAATTTTAATCCCTCAAATCGTTTAAAATGACTTCTTTATCTAGCACAAAGTGATTATGGGATAGAATGGGATTGTTTAGGGATGAGTTTCAAGTGGTATAAATAATAGAACTACTATTTCAAGCATCAACTATCTGAATGAAGAATAATTTTACGAGAATCACTTCTACGAACCTGCTTTAAAAAGTCCTTGAACTTTTCGTATTCAGAGGGATCGTATACTCCGTCTTCTAATTTAAAGAAACGATGCAGTATGATTTGTTTTTCAGTTTTTTCTACAGAACGTTTATAAGAGCCAAATTCAGATTCTATGACTACATCTTCTTGCTTGTTTTCAATAGAGTAATTAGAAGTATTTAGTTCGTAGCGAACAGTGTCGATTGCTTGGTAACCAAAACGAATCCTAATAGGTGTTTTCCTTGTGGTTTCTTTTGGTACTTTCGGTTTTTTACTCAGGTATTTTTTGGGACTTAGAAAAATCCGATCCCCTCTTTTCATAATCTCTTTTCTGTTTGTAAATACAATATCAAAACCGCTTTTTGGGGTGGTGTCTCCAATTATTTTTTTGAATAATAAACGGTCTATTTCTATGGCTTCTCCCCATTCAAAATTATCGAGAACCCAATGTTTTTTTTTCAGATCTGATTCTTGTTGTTGAAATAAGAAACCTTTGTGTTCTATCTCGGTTCCTTCTAGAGTTTTGTTAATTATCACATTTGAGCTACTTTCCTCTAGATTTAAGTCTATTTGGGTTATTATTTTATGAAGATTGTCCGATGGGCTATATTTTTTAGTAGAAATAATCTTGCTCTGACTTCCATCAATCATAAGCGCTTTTCTATTTCCAGTGAATGTACCAGCATATCCAAAAGGAACTGTCTGTGAAGTGCATTCAAGGAAAATAGTATCCTTTTCTATTGGAACAGTTAATATAGCGTGATTAAAACGTGCATCAGAAAAATCTTCGTTTAGACTTTTTGCTCGCTTTCCAGCATTTATTAACGTATAATAGCTTTTTATGCCAAATAAAGCTAGTAGCGATTGGGTGTAAAAAGATAAACCCTTACAGTCTCCATATTTTTCCTCATGTACCTGAGCTGTTTCAAAAGGTTGATAACCTCCGATTCCAATCTGAATGCTGATGTATCGTGTCGTTTGCTGAAGGTAGCGGTATATGCTTTTGATTGTTTCTGTTGGGCTTTCTTTCTTCAGCTTTAAACTATAGATATTGGCTTCATGCACTTCACTGAGGTTGTTTCTAGATGAGTTTAGAGTGTTGATCCAACTACCAAAGGATTTCCAGTCCGACAAATCACCTGCATAGCCGTCCATCTCAAAACGTTTTGGGGCAAGAAATACCGTTGTGAAATAATCAGCAGTAACAGTATTATAACTTTCGTATTCTATGGGCTTAGCATTTGATAATTGCCAAGTATAAGTTTTTGACCCTTCTTGGGTTTTTATTTGGGGTTCTTGAGCATTTTTAGAATGAAAGCGCAAATTGTTTTGGGTGTAATCCACAACTTTTAAGCGCGCATCGATAACACTCATTTTGTCCTATTGTGGTTGCCAAACGGAGTAAAATAAGGACGCAGAATTGTTTACTTCATAAGACACTTCAACTTCAAATGGATAGGTAGTAATTGGTGGAGAAAGAACCTTGTAACGGGAATCGGAATCAATATTTGAATAATCATAACCTCGATCTTCGAAATCATTTAATTTATATTCTTCAATTACTGTTCCTTCTAGGTCACGAACAGTTACATTGGCTTTTTTGACTTTCCGAAAATCATCATAATAGATGCTTACTCTTTTTAACTCGTCAGCAAATTTATTTTTGATTATTA
>Ga0115005_10000646_pt1 | contig 27089 bp, 27 predicted proteins | sample ArcOceMetagenome_FD_87163 | JGI IMG/M metagenome (GOLD analysis project Ga0115005, IMG submission 87163) | Marine eukaryotic phytoplankton communities from Arctic Ocean - Arctic Ocean - Greenland ARC118M Metagenome | ecosystem: Environmental > Aquatic > Marine > Oceanic | place: Arctic Ocean...
TAATTATTGAACGAGCTTAAATCGTATCAGTCGTTTTCAAATAATCAATAAAGTCATAATCAAAAGGGGAGTCATAGTTACTCACTCTTTTGTGCCCAATCAAAAACACGCTATCGCTTTCCTGTAAACTTGAAAATTATAATAAAGGCATTACCCCGCTATATTTGTTGCTCTAGTTGGTGACTTTTATTATTTTTTTCAGTAGATTGAATGTTAACTTTGAAGCAGGTAGCAATAATGACAAGATCTCATGTAAATATTTTTTTAATTGTCACATCTGTTTATTTAGTCTCTACTTTCTTTAAGCCTTACCCGCTAAGCTGGGTATTGAAATTACTGCCTATTATTATCCTACTTCATTTTTCATTAAAGAGGACGTTTGAGACCAAAGAGCGCATTCATAAACTTTTTATTGTAGGTTTGGCTTTTTCCGCTTTGGGTGACTTCTTTTTAGGCTACGATCCTGTTAATTGGTTTGTCTTAGGTTTAGGATCTTTTCTCGTTGCGCATATATTTTACATCTTTAGCCTAAAACCTCTATTGCCAATGGCTGGAGTGATAAAGCGCTTACCTATTATCGTTTTATATTGTTTATATGGTGTTTGCATGTTTTCTTTAATACATGCGGGCTTGGGAGATCTTTTTATGCCTGTATTTGTTTATATGGCCATTTTACTGTTGATGGGAATCACAACCTTACTTTCGCAAAAATCCAATAAGTGGCTGCTCATTGGTGGTATCAGTTTTATACTTTCTGATTCATTCATTGGACTTGATAAATTTTATCAAGAAATACCTTTTGCTAGTTTTTTTATCATGAGCACTTATTACTTTGCTCAATTCTCGTTAGTTAAAGGACTTTTTCAAACAGTGCCGACCTTAACTCCAAAAACAACTATCTAGCGGTCACCCAATTTATCAACAATAAAGTCGATAAAACATTTTAGCTTAGCAGGCATGTTTTCTCGACTGGGATAAACAAGGTAAACACCAATATTAATGGGCATAAGATCTTCAAATAGTGGTACTAATTTTCCCGTTATCACCTCATCACTCAAATTAAATAATGGCATTCGTATAATCCCTTGTCCCGCTAAACATAACGAAGTCATCATCTCAGAGTTATTGCACAATACGCGGCTATTCACTTGTATTTTAATTTTTTGACCACTTTGAGTGATGTACTGCCAAACTTCGGGATTCTTTAAGTTACGGTAGCTGATCATTTGATGATCCTTTAACTCATCAGGATGCTTAGGCGTTCCATGGATCTTTAAGTATTTGGGAGAAGCGAGCGTTAAGCGGGTGGAATTCATAAAGCGTCGGCTAATTAAACTTGAGTCCTCAAGTTGAGCCGCTGCCCTAATGACAATATCAAAGCCATCAGAAATCAAGTCAACCTTATGGTCGTTTAAATCTATGTCTAATGTTATCTTTGGATACTTCGCGATAAATTCTGCGAGAATCGGTCGAATACGCGAAACACCTATACCAACAGGGCAACTCAGCTTTAGACGACCTTGTGGAATTTGCTGGCGTCCTGAAATGTTACTCTCAACTTGTAAAGCATCTTCAATGATCTGTTGGCATTGTCGATAATAAACTTCACCTTCCGATGTTAAGCTTAACGTTCTGGTCGTTCGATGGAGTAGGCGAACGCCTAATCGAGATTCTAGCTTGCTGACCTCTTTACTAATGTAAGACGTAGAGTGATTCATTTTTTCAGCAGCATTCACAAAGCTTTTACTTTGCACTACCTGAACAAAAACTGAGATACCATCAAGTAAATTACTTTTACTTTGCGGTGAAGATAATATTTTATTGGCTGTCATATGGAAACAATGTATCTTTAATTGGATGATTAATCCTCTGTAGGAAACAAACTACACTATCTTCATCGTAATACCCATTGTTACCTAATACTTATAACCAAAAAATTGGAGTTCATATGAAAATTATCGCCTTTGCAGCCACCAGTAGTCGCAAATCAATTAATAAACAGTTAGTAAGCCATGCCGCTAATTTAGTTGATAATGCGCTAGTTGAAGTGCTTGATATTAACGATTATGAAATGCCTTTATACAGTGCTGATAGAGAAGAAGAATTAGGCAAGCCCCAATTAGCACAAGACTTTATTGACAAAATTGCGAGTGCTGATGCATTGGTTATTGGTTTTGCTGAGCATAATGGCTCTTATACGGCTGCTTATAAAAACTTATTTGACTGGAGTTCTCGTACGCTGCAAAAAGTGTATCAGAATAAGCCGCTTGTTTTACTCGCAACATCACCAGGCCCAGGTGGAGCTGCCACAGTTCTTGCCGCAGCGGTAGGTTCTGCACCATTTTTTGATGGGGACGTAAAAGCGTATTTATCTATTCCAAGTTTTTATGATAATTTTGATATGGAAAGAGGACAGGTAAAAAATGCTGACTATGCGGATAAATTATCTTCAGCGATGGCAATGCTGAACTAGTCCGTTTTCTAATATTTTATATTTTCGTTGGTAATGGTGACGGGCTATTTTACTGGTTTCAAAATAACAGGTATTATTTTTTAAGTCATTAATTATTATTGAATTTTTATGGAAAGTACCATTAGGACTGAGCAGATATGTCTACTCGTTTCTTTCGCTATAAGGGGGAGGGGTCAATGTGCTAAAAAGACCATCATGCTGTTATTGAACTAGATAAATAATAGTGATGAGAACCCAGGTTTAACCGAATGGGTTAATTTTATTTTGTGCTATATTTAAATGATTATTATTTTGCCTACGGCATTTTATAATATCATTTCAATTTGGTGTTAAAATTTATGTGTAAGAGTAAAAGTGATGAATTACTGCTTCGAATAAGCGAACTAGATAAACAGCTTACTAACGCTCATATAGCGTCTGAACACTTTGCTCTACAGGCAGAAACTGTTGCTAATATTGCAAAAATGAAAGAACAAGCCTTAGAAGTAAAAATTATAGGCTTAGAAGCTAAACTCGATAGAACGAGAGGAATTAATCGAGTTCAATTTAAAAATGTTCAATCCAACTACGAAGAACTTATTGCCACGGCCGAAGAGTTAGACGTTGCTAATATAGATAAAGGTGCACGTGCCGCTGAGTTAGTTATTGCCAACAAAGAGAAATATGCACGTGCGGCTGAGCTGGTGGTCGCTAACGCACAGCTCTTTTTTGATAACGATGAGAAAGATGCACGTGCCGCTGAGTTAGTTATTGCCAAAGAAAAGCTCGTCTCCGAAAACAAAGAAAAAGATGCACGTTTGGTTGCGCTTGACATTGCCAACAAAGAGAAAGATGCACGTGCGGCAGAGTTAGTTATTGCCAACAAAGAGAAAGATGCACGTGCCGCTGAACTCGTTATCGCCAAAGAAAAACTCGTCTCCGAAAACAAAGAAAAAGATGCACGTTTAGTTGCGCTTAACATTGCCAACAAAGAGAAAGATGCACGTGCTGCAGAGTTAGTGATTGCCAACAAAGACAAAGATGCCCGTGCGGCTGAACTCGTTATTGCCAAAGAAAAGCTCGTCTCCGAAAACAAAGAAAAAGATGCACGTTTGGCTGCGCTTGACATTGCCAACAAAGACAAAGATGCACGTGCGGCAGAGTTAGTCATTGCCAACAAAGACAAAGATGCCCGTGCTGTTGAGCTAGAAAGTGCAGGAGAAAAGGTTAAAGCCTCACTTCAAGAAAAAGAGGTGCTTCTTAAAGAAATTCATCACCGAGTAAAAAATAATCTGCAGGTTATTTGCAGTATGTTATCACTACAAGCAAGAGCTGAACCTGATGGAGCCTCTAGAAAGGCGCTAGAAGAAAGTCAAAGACGCGTAAAAGTTATGGCTCGTATACATGAGAGCCTTCACCAATCCAATAACCTTATGGCTGTTGATGCGAAAGACTACATTAATGCGATTGCAGCAGACACAATTGATAGCAGTCAAATTAACAGTCATAAAGTTGAGACACACGTCTCGGTGGACAAGATAAATATCAATATAGATACCGCAATCGTTTGTGGACAAATTTTCAGTGAATTGTATTCTAATTGCATAAAGCATGCCTTCCCTGACGGGCGTTCTGGTAGCATTGAGGTGGGTATGCGTAGAGCTAATAAAGGAAGAATAGAATTGAAAGTTGTAGACGATGGTATTGGACTTTTAAAGGGATTCAATATTCATCAAAGCGCAACCCTAGGTATGAAGTTGGTAGGTGCACTGACGACACAAATCAATGGTGAAATTAGTATAGATGGTTCCAGTGGTACTTCGGTTGTTATTACTTTTGAGGGCAAAGAATTATGATAAAAAAACGTGTGCTTATTGTTGAAGACCAAGCCATTACCGCATTCGATGAATCGCAAATTATGCGTGAACTTGGTTACGAGGTAACTGGTATTGCCATGTCTGGTGAAGATGCGATTATGCAATCTCACAGAGATTTACCCGACGTAATTTTAATGGACATTAAGTTAAATGGCGATATGGATGGTCGCGAAGCAAGCTTGAAAATTCAAAAAAGGGATAATATACCTGTGGTTTATGTGACAGCCTATGGAGACAAAAATGTATCAGTATCTGGAAAGTTCCCTATACCTGACGGCATCGGTTATATCGTTAAACCATTTAGCAAAGAAGAATTAAAAAGTGAAGTAGAGAGAGTGTTGGGTTTATCACCATCAGAAAATTAATAAAAGTAGACTTTTTGAATTACGAGCTTGACTAGATTGTATTCGAAACTATTAGTTTTGTCTTAAACAAACTATCGTTGAAAATGAAATAATCAAGGTAATTGATGAAAATGAATACCTGTAATGACTTGGTGATTCAACCTAGAAAGAATAAATTAAACGAATGACTATCCTACTGTATTAAGGGCTCATATCATTACAAGACCTAAGGATTAAATGCGAGTTAGTTACGTTTCCCAAAAATAGCGACGGGTTGCTATTTATTATTGATCGGAATAAAACGGCGCTTAGTGCGCCGTTTTAGTCTTTAACTACTTTTATGAGTATTAATTTACATACATATTAGAAAGTGTTACATCGATAGTGTAGTCAGCTGAAGCGGCTATGTAACCATTAACTCTTAGCAAGTAAATGCCTGCAGCAGTTGGACGGAAACTGATTTCTTCCGGGTTATCTAAAGACGAACTATTGGCTAGAACAGTTCCGTCATTGTCAACAAGTTCAAAATCTAAATCTGCAATGCCAGACCAAGATAAAACAGCATTAACTAAAGTAGTGTTTTCTAGTACTTCAATTAAGTGATCATTAACTTGCAGATTTTCAGCCGATGGACCTATATTACCTGAAATTTGTGTTTTAACGTTTTCAATCCTTGAATTAGATTCAACAAGTTGACCGTCAAGTTCCACGCCGTCAAAGGTAATAGTACCGTTAACATGCTTTAAAACAACCGTGTGTACTTGGTTAGCATCCAAATCTCTTACTGAGAAAGTGTTAATGGTTTTAGTTGGTGAATAATAGTCGATCATGCCCTTGCTGTGTCCGTCTATAAACACTTCTGCATGGCCTTTTCTTGGTGAAGAAACATACTTTAGTTTGATGCTATCACCAATAAAGTTAAAGGCTATTTCAGACCTTTTATTTCTTGATTTTTTATATGTGTTGTCACTACTTATGTCACTATTGACCGATTTCCAACGACTCAAATAATTAATTTGTTCTGAATTTTCGTTTGATGCTAACCAAACGCCTTGGCTAGACCAATCAGTATCACCGTTTAAAAATTCACTATTTTCACCAGTTGTATTTCTTGCAAGTTCAACAGCATTCTTTACATTGATATAACCAGCACCCACTTGATGAGCTTGATATTCTGGCATTTCATCAGCTGAATTTTTTAAAATGTTTTCTACTTGATCTGGCGATAAGTTTGGATTTACTTCCAACAATAGACCTACCACACCGGCAACAAACGGAGTTGCCATTGAGGTACCACTCATTGATGCATAATAAAGATGATAGTCTGGATGTTCTAGGTCTATAACAGGTCCTAATGCTGGTAATGGGGTATTTGCCGCTCGTGTTGATACGATGCCACTGCCAGGAGCTGTAATGTCAGGTGTTTTAATCCAGTCGCCTGCTACACCACGACTAGAAAAATCAGCTAGACCTTTACTAGGTGTACCTGCGGCAACATTGATCACCCAAGGTGCTATAGCATATTGATTTAAAGTATTGTCATCAGGTCCACTATTTGAGGCAGCAAATGTTACAACAATCCCTTTTTTATAGGCTGTATATGACGCTTGGTTTATTGGGTTGTTTGGATCAAAGTTACTGCCATCACCGCCACCCCAGCTATTAGTGATCACGTCAATGCTGTAGCGGTCGCTATTAGCTATCGCGTAATCAAAACCAGCTAGAGCATAAAGAATTGATATAGCTTCACCCGCACCTAAACCGAGAAGTTTAGCGCCAGGTGCTATACCTGCGTGGTAAAATGGACGTCTTTCATCATTTCGAGAAGCTTCACCTGTGCCAGCTACTGTGCCACCTACATGCGTTCCATGACCAGAACTCGTATCAGTATTAGGTTGCCCTTCTAAAAACAAGTTGACACCTCCAGCAAAATCTAAGTCTCCAGCGATCTTTACATTTTGGATGGTTTTATCACCTAATGTTAAGTCTGGATGTGTGGCATCAACACCTGAATCTAATACGGCGATAGTGGTTCCTGCACCAGTCACCCCCTCGATGTCATGAACGTAATGACCTTCAGTAATTTCACCAGAGGTGTAGTTGTTATATTGAAGATCGGCGTCGTAATAAATACTCTTTACTCGTGTATCGGCGGAAAGTTGCTGTATTTGTGATTTTGAAAGTAAAGCTCCGGCCATTGGCAAAGTTGTTAAGGATAAGTAGGGAGCATGTAACATTGCCATTACATTTGGCATTTCATCACGATTGTAAGTTGATACGATAACTTTAGTCTGGCCAGATAGTGTCGGCATCATATTTTGTAGTTTTGAACCAATAAGCGCATCTGCATTTGCATTAAAAGCCGAGAGTGCTGAAATGGTAATTGCTAATAATTTTTTGTTCATTGTACTTTCCTATAATAGATTGTTTAGGTTATAGCTTTGTTAGGCAACACGAAGATGGGAGAAGCAAGTGCCAACATAACAGCACTCGGTATCAATATATGTTTCATCTTAATGACCTTCTATTTTTGAATTCACAAGTTAAAAATAGACAACAATGTCAATTGTCTAAGTTTTTATGGAATTGCTTTATTGTTATAGTTAAAAGGTTCTTTACTTAACGAGTCATAAGCTAACAGGAATTCAGGAGAGGAGTAATAGGTGTATCCCCCTGGGCGTGGCAGGTGTATACCCCCATGTTTGACAGTAGATGATTATTTTTATTCTTCCAAGGATATTTATGTATGCTGTCGTGATGTCAATGTATTATCGAGCTCATATCCTTCGTTTGATCCAGTATAAAAGTAAAGTCTTTTAGCTATTTCCCCGTTAAATAATTTGATTTTGATGAACATTTTTTAAAAATAAACAATCTACGTCATTTCCTAAATATTGAGTTGCCTATCATAAAATCAATATCTTGCTAGGTACGGGGGGAATCTTAACGGTAAACTTCTTTGTATGACCAAGAATCGAAGGAAATCGTGTGAAGAAGAAATTTGACGTGTCAGAAAATATTAACATGATAATGTCTTTGATATAGCGTTAATAGACCACATCAGAGGCTCTTGGTGATGTCGAATTTACAATAATTCGTGTGTTTTATGTACTCTTTTGCTACTATCGAATGCGTCTGTAATCGATTTTGTCGATCAAATTGCGCTTGAAACTTTTCTTCTTTATTCCACGGTTTTATCTGCTGCGCGCAATAAAAATATTTTAGTATAGCGTGAAGACATAATTATACGCTTTATCTATTTATTAAAAGACGCTAATTCTAAGATAACTTGGTCAATACCGCTCTTTTTAATGCGTTTACTTATTTCAACTTGTTTGGTATTTAGAAGCGAAACACCTTCAATAATCATGTCGTAAGCTTTCCACTTTTGTGTTTTCTTATTTTTACGCATTTGAAAAGTAATATTTATTTCAGGTGCATTGGGATCGCTAATGATAGTATTTACACCGATAATTCTAGCACCATTAGTGGTTTTAATTGGTTCAAATGTAACTTTCTGGCTTTTATACTGTTTAAGGGCAATGGCGTAAGTCCTTACTAAATAACTACGCATAGACACGGTAAACTTTTCACGTTGACTTTTTGTCATTTTTGTTAAGTTTTTTCCTAACACTTTAAAAGCTGCATATTTGTAGTCTATTGATGGCATTAACTCTTCTTCGACAATATCACGCATGAGTTCTGGGAATTTTTTTAGCGATTCTTGATCTTTTGCAATACGTGAAAATAAACGTTCACCTGCATCTGCTATTACGGTGTATGGCGAGTTTTCAATACTATAGGCAATGTTAGAAAAGGTCGTTAGAGCAGTCGAAAATAAGATAGCGATAAATACAAATAAATGTTTCATTTTTCTGTCCGTGTAAAGAGTATTTAATAAGTGAGTAAGTTAAGTTTCATATTTTGTTAATTATACATACCGACCATCCGGTATGTTTAATAATTAATTGTTATTTTTTATTACTATTAGCTATATGAACAATAAAAGGTTATAAAAAAATTGAATAAGGAGGATCAGTTTTTACGAAGGTTTTTAATGTAACGACAAAGTTCTATTATGACTTTCTCAAAAAGATCTTTATTTTTTGAGCATTTACTTAAGCTAGAAGCACCATGAAAAGTAGAAATAATAAAATAGGCTACTTGGGAAAAGTCAATATCAGTGCGTAGCTGATTTGCAATACGCTGTAGGTTAATCGCAATAAGTTGATTAAGTTGCTGTTGCATATTTAAGATTCGTAACCGAAATCCTTCATCTACGCCAGACATCTCCTGACATAGGTTGTTGAGAGGGCAGCCACAAACAATTTCGTCACAGCTTGATTCTTCATACATAGTTGTAAAAAATTCACATAGGCCTTCTATCGGGTCATCTCGTTCTACAACAGGTTGCCATAATGCTATAAACGTAGGTGTATATATTTCTTCAAAAACAGCGTATCCCAACTCCATTTTGTTTGTAAAATGATGATATAACGCACCTTTTGATACATCACAGCGCACTAATATAGAAGATAAGCTTGTGGCGATAAAACCATATTTATGAATTTCATCTGCACTTATTTCTAGTATTTTTTGACGAGTTTTATCAGCGTCTCTCATATTAACAGTTTTCATTTTTTTTAGATTTAATGGATTATAACCGACCGGTGGGTAGGTTGTAAACCGCGTTACTTTTTTCTGTTATCAGCATGTGATCATTCCAATATATATCTAGATCGTTTCTAATAAAGCTAAGAGCGATTGAGTATTTATGACAGCAGGAATTTATGTGTGTTAATTAACGATAGTACGTCAATGTTAAGTTTTAATGAGAAGGAAGCGGATTGATTTTATGTTAACTGACACAATCAATCTAACGTATAGAGCTATGTTCAATAATTTCGTAAGCAATCCACACGATTAAATAAAATGTTACTTAAGATAAAATACTCGATATTTGCCAATAAAATAAAATGATGCATTGAATAGGCACTATGCCCATCTATGCCTTTCTAATCAATCATGCATCAAAGCAGATGCATGGAGGCGAAATGATGATCAAAATTATTAAGCCTTAACGTCTAAGCATTTGTTAATTTTTCTAATAAATCATGTATTTCATCTTTTAACTCTTTATCAGCTATTTTATTACAGCTGATTTTAGCTTTCTCTAAATGTTCAATGGCATTTGCTTCCTCACCTAATTCTACTTGTAGGCTTGCTACTGAAAATCCAATCGATGAACGAAAGTCCTTTGAATTAATCTCTTCAGCTTTCAGTAATGCTTTTTCGTAAATAGCAATAGCGAGTGTATAATCGTCTGTGAAGTCTGCGAGTGTTTCCCATTGCACAGGATGGTCTTTATTGGTGCTTTCATTTTCGTCGCATATTTGTTTTAATTCACCATACAAATTATCGAAGCGATTTTGATTTTTTCGCTGAGCAGCATGCATTAAATCTCCAGCTAAAATAAGTACGCGTTTGTATATTTTTGTGTTCATGGGTTACCCTATTCTTTGTTTTTTAGATCTTGCAGTGATTATAATGTTTTTAGCTAAACTAAACAGGTAGTCTGTTATATATATTACTAAAACAGCAATAATAAGTGGTCATAAAAAGGAAGTTCTGTCTGCAGCTTCTTTTATGATGTATTACTAGTGATAATGCATGATAAAAACGGGAATATCACAATCATTTGCGATTTCCTCTTACCTTTTACAATAGAGGCTATTTACTCAGGTTCTTTCACTGTATAATCATTTTTTTAAGCATGCTGGTTAGTTCTAACTTGCTTCTCCTGTAGAGTGATTGCCTATTGGCATTGTCAGATAATATTATAAGAGCTATATAACTCAATGAAACCATATTCAGATATTGCCCAATTAATTGAAATGTTAGAATCGGAAATAAAATCACTCACCGATACGATTGTTACTTTGAAAGAAGTACCTCAAAGTTTCAATGAACAAATTATTTTGAAATATATTGATACCCGTAGTACAGGAAAAACAAAAGATTTTGTGAGATCATTGGGTGTGAAGGCTGATCGTGGTTCATTCTTTTCATCGGGTGATGTGAGTAAATTGATAAAAAACGGTGCTGATGATGTTTCACCTGCGTTACTTGAAATAGCACGAAAAGTGGTTAGTATGAAAAAGACAGGTAGCATGCTTCGTTAATTCAAAATACAGTCTATAATTTCCATATAGAGTGGATTAATAAGATTCAAGTTCAAATTCAAATTCTGATTTGTAATGGTGATAGCAAATTAGAACTATATTTTTCACCAATGAAAAGAGAGTGTTATGAGTAAAGGTATCGTTAAGTGGTTTAATGCAGATAAAGGTTTCGGATTTATTACTCCAGAAGATGGAAGTAAAGATTTGTTTGTTCATCATTCAGAAATCCAATCTGGTGGCGAATATGCAACATTGGCTGACGGCCAAGCTGTTGAGTTTGAAGTTGGACAAGGTCAGAAAGGACCATGTGCAAATAAAGTTGTTGCTGTTTAAGCAATAATATATGACAAATAGGTAAGTCGGGTGCACTATATGCACTCTCTTACCTATGTGTTATAGATAAAGTACCTCTAAAACCTCACTTCAGATTAAAACAATATTTTACACTTCTTTTTATACTAAAATTGAAAATTATCAAAATTCACTCGTCCTTAATTTCTATCGTCTTTAGGAGAGTCCATTACTACATGAGTGGTAATTGTACTCACTTGTGATATTACTCCCAGAATGTTTGCATGAAATAACTTGAAAGATTTAATGTCTTTAGTTTCTATGCGCAGTAAATATTCAAACGATCCTGTAACGTTGTGACACTCTTTTACTTCGTCTGCTAATTTTATTGCTTGTTCAAAAGCAAGTTGTGAGTCAGTTGAATGCTCATTAAGACCAATGCCCACATAAGCGATAAAACTATTTCCGATTAACTCACTATCTAAAATAGCACGATAACCTTTAATCAAACCGCTACTTTCAAGTTCTTGTACTCTTCGAAGGCACGCCGAAGGTGATAGGCCTATGATATCTGCAAGCTCAGAATTGGGCAGTCGACCATTTTTAGTTAACTCGTGCAATATTCTGTCGTTATATCTGTCTTTTTTGAACATAAGTTGTGTTTTTTGTTGGTTTGTTGATGCAAGACGCGCGAAAATTGTAGTGAATTTCATTTAATATTGCACAACAAAAAATAAAGAGCAACTAACTATGAATTTCGACGTATTATCAGCCTTAATTATTTTTGCGTTTGTGTCTTCAATAACGCCAGGCCCCAATAATTTGATGCTGATGAACTCAGGTGCAAATTTTGGATTTAAAAAGACGATGCCGCATTTGTTAGGTGTTGGCATTGGATTTACATTAATGATTGCTTTAGTCGGCCTTGGTGTTATTAAATTATTTGATGCTTTTCCACTGAGCTATGAAATATTAAAAGTACTCAGTATTATCTATTTGCTGTATTTAGCATTCAAAATAGCCAGTTCAACCGGAAATTTTGAACAAAAATCTTCAAGCGCTAAACCTTTTTCCTTTATACAGGCTGCCTTATTCCAATGGGTTAACCCAAAGGCATGGACTATGGCGCTAACGTCTATAAGCATTTATGCACCTACAAAAAGTTTAAGTGCAGTATTATTAGTGGCAATAGTCTTTGGCATTGTGAATTTACCGTGTATCAGTGCTTGGATTGTTTTAGGACAAAAAATACAAATACTGTTGACTGATCAAAAACGCCTGAGAGCTTTCAATATTAGTATGGCGACTTTATTAATTCTCTCATTATATCCAGCCTTATAGTATTGGTTATATTATGTTTTAGAGAGATAAGAGTGGATACTCGTTAATGTTAATTGTCTTTTTTACTATTTACATCGAACATCATTTTTAGCCACCTCAAATTTTCAGGGCCAAGGTTCGCTTTCTTGTGTAAAGAGGGCGTATCATAAACTTCTTGATAAACATGACAAATAGCGACCTCTGTAAGCTCGCGCCATCTCTCCCCGTCTAATTCAGGAATACTACCGCTAGCCAAACTAGGACCTGTTAACGGATCATGCTGTGACTCAGTTGTGCGAAGCGTTAATGCTAACTCTTGCAATATAGGGTTAATGACTTGAAGCGTATTTGCACTCTCAAACTCTGCTGTAATATGTTCTTCTGCTGCTTTAATTGATTTATCACGTTGATATTCTGTGACTTTTTTTCCAGTTGGTCGCAATCCATATTTATTAATAATACTACCAACTCCGGGTAAAAGAGCCTTTGCTGCAATGCCAACGCCTAATAAAGGGTTAACAATGGCGGCTAATCCACCCACCAATAACATGCCGTATGTAAGCTTTTTATCTAGCGAGTCTATTTGGTTTGCTAAAGACTCAAGACCACTCGGGTTATTATCAGTTATATCATTTACTTTGCTCTCAGCAGATTGACGCATGTATCCTTTGAGCATTTCTTCGGAGTGTTCATTAGGAAAGTGAAAAACACGTCGCTTAGGTAGGTTATTGATTTCGGGTACACCGTTGGGTAAACACCGCATAGTATGCAAAGCAAATCTATATTCAGAAAGTTCAAAGGGTATAACAAAATAATGTTTTTCGTCATATTGCTCATCAGTGTATTTATTTGATTTTTCAATAGAAACAAAAATAGGTAGACCATTGACCTTCTCTTTAACAATGGAATAACTTGCCGCTATCTCATCCGTCGTTTTATCTGCAACGGTACGCACGACCTCTATTCCTTTTTTAAGAAAATTTTTCACTATGATTAAGGTCCTCTTATTTCCTTAGAAACTTATCTTTTCATGCTTACCATTACATTAACAATCTTTTTATCGTATTTTATGTATGTAAATGTTTTTCATTTACATAGTTCAGGAGTGACTACTTGGTAAAAAATCGAGAGTCATCAAGCCTTATATTAGTACCGTAAAGTACGACTTAAGCAAAGAGAACAGTTAACCAATTAATTGGAAAACACCTGAAAAATTTACGGTACCTGATGGTGGGCTGGCTATTTGGGTTCAACTGCCAAAAAATATAAACACGTTTTTACTTTATGAAAAAGCTATTGCCGAAGGTATTATAATAACGCCAGGGCGATTATTCTCATCAATAAAGCGGTTTTTAAATTGCCTGAGATTACGTTTTGCTCATCCAACTACCGGGCATAGATTAAAAGCGCTGATAAGATTGGGACAACTGTGTGAAAACGAGGTGAGAAAGCCTAGATTAAAAGATGAGGTAGAACGATATTAGAAAGTGCGATGTTCAACACTTTCTAATAAGTTAAAGGATAACTAACATGGTCTGTTATTACAGAAAATAATTATTTGTCGAAATGAATAACGCTTCTGATACTCTCACCTTTATGCATTAATTCAAATGACTTATTAATGTCTTCCAAAGGCATGGTATGCGTAATAAAATCGCTTAATTTGAATTCTCCAGCCAAATAACGTTCTACGTAATCTGGTAATTCAGTTCTGCCTTTGACACCGCCAAATGCCGAGCCACGCCATACTCGACCTGTTACTAGTTGAAAAGGGCGTGTTGATATTTCTTGTCCTGCACCAGCAACACCAATAACAATAGATTCTCCCCAGCCTTTATGACAACATTCTAAGGCTGATCGCATTAAGTTTACATTACCAATACATTCAAATGAATAATCAACACCGCCATCGGTTAATTCAACGATAACGTCTTGAATCGGGCGGTCGTAATCTTTCGGATTAATAAAGTCGGTAGCGCCTAATTTTTTAGCTAACTCAAATTTACTTTCATTAATATCAATAGCAATGATGCGACTCGCTTTTGCCATTGTTGCGCCAATAACGGCTGAAAGACCTATGCCGCCAAGGCCAAAAATGGCAACGGTTGCGCCTTCTTCAACTTTTGCCGTATTCATCACTGCGCCCATGCCGGTCGTAACACCACAGCCTAATAAACAAACTTCTTCTAATGGGGCTTCTTTGTTCACTTTCGCTAAAGAAATTTCTGGTAGTACGGTGTATTCAGAAAACGTTGAACAACCCATATAATGAAAAATAGGTTGGCCGTCTTTATAAAAGCGTGTTGTACCATCAGGCATCAGGCCTTTACCTTGTGTTTCACGAATTTTTTGGCAAAGGTTGGTTTTACCCGATAAACAGAATTTACATTCACCACATTCAGGTGTGTATAAAGGAATTACATGATCGCCTACTTGAACACTGGTAACACCTTCGCCGACTTGCTCAACAATACCACCACCTTCATGGCCTAATATAACGGGAAATATTCCTTCAGGATCATCACCTGATAAAGTGAACGCGTCTGTATGGCAAACGCCTGAGGCAATAACTTTAACTAATACTTCTCCTTTACGAGGCAGCATTACATCAACTTCTTCAATGGATAATGGTTGGTTAGGGCCCCAAGCAATCGCTGCTTTCGATTTGATAAATTTATCGGTCATATGATTCTCGTTGTTAAGTTAATCGTACTATCTGGAGATTATGTCGCGTATTATATTTGTTTATGAATAAATGATAATATACAAATTTAGTAAATAACTATTACTCAGGAGTAATAATGATGCAATGGGAAGGAATTAGTGAATTTGTTTACGTTGCTGAAACAGAGAGTTTTACCCAAGCGTCAAAAAAAATGCTCATCTCTACCGCTCAAGTAAGTCGACAGGTAAGTGCCTTAGAAAAACGTCTCAATATTAAGTTATTTTATCGTACGACACGTAAGGTTTCTTTGACTGAGGAAGGGAGGATTTTCTATCAACATTGCCGTGGTGTGCTGGACGGTTTAGATGAAGCTGAACGAGCCATCACCAATTTACAAATAAAACCACAAGGTAAAATTAAACTAACAGCGCCTGTTACGTTTGGTGAGCAAAAAATATTGCCTTTGGTAAACGATTTTATGAAAAAATATTGTGATGTTGAAGTGAGTGCATATTTGAGTAATCAGCAGTTTGATTTAGTTGAAGAAGGTTACGACTTAGCTATTCGTTTAGGTAAGTTAAGTGATTCAACAATGATGGCAAAAAAATTGGGCAAGCGGATAAACTATTTGTGCGCATCACCCGCTTATTTAAATAAATATGGTGTTCCCGATGTATTGTCGGAATTGAAGCAACACAGCTGTTTATTGGGAACACTTGATTATTGGCACTTTACTGATTCTGGGAAAGATAAGCCTCTTAGAGTGAGCGGCAGGTTACGCTATAACAGTGGCGTTAGTTTAGTTGATGCAGCATTGAAAGGTTTGGGAATTGTGCAACTACCAGATTATTATGTTCAGCAATATTTGAAAAATGGTGAACTTGTTAGTCTGTTAGATGATTATAGAGAACCCGATGGTGGAATATGGGCTGTGTATCCACAAAATCGGCATTTGTCGCCGAAAATAAGATTACTCGTCGACTATTTAGCAGATCACATCGTTTAAAATATGTGGCATATATAACGATTCACACTATATATGCCCGATGATTTAATGGTAAATTTTATTATGTGAAAGCCGCTACCTTACCAATTGGCGAGTCTAAAGAATCAGGTGGCACAGTAAACCACTGGGCACCTTTATCTGTCATGTAAATACAGTCTTCAAGACGAACACCAAATTCTCCAGGAATATAAATACCGGGTTCATTTGAAAAACACATACCCGTTTTAAGTTTCTCTTGTTCGCCATGAACGAAGTTAACGCTTTCATGACCTTCCATACCTATGCCATGTCCGGTTCTGTGCGATAAACCGGGTAATTTATAACCTGGGCCGAAACCTTCTGCTTGATAATGTTTTCTTACGGCATCGTCTACTAAGCCAGCAGCAGTGCCTATTTTTGCTTGCTCGAAAGCTATTTTTTGCCCCGTGCGAACCGTTTGCCAAACATCACGTTGGCGCTTTGATGGTTCACCAACAACAAAAGTTCGACTTATATCTGATTGATAACCGTGAACATTACAGCCACAGTCCATCAGTACAATCGAGCCTTCTTTAATAATGTGTTTCTTTTTACTGCCATGAGGGAAAGCACTTGCTTGATCAATTAAGGCCATATTCCACGCGCCTTTTCCGCCTAAAGTTGACTGCGCATTACTCATCAAGCTTTTGACTTGTGAGCCGGACATACCTACTTCTAATTTCGAGTAAACCTCGGCATAAGCCAACAACGTCACTTCATTTGCTTTGTGCATCAGTTGTAATTCATGATGACTTTTAATGATACGACATCCACGAGTAACAGGTTCTGCGCTGACATGATCAAGATTTGATAATAAACGCATCACGCCATTTTGAACAAAGTAACGTACTGAGTTTTCAAAACCAATCTGACCTTTTGAAAGATTGATACCGCGGTCTGTCAGTATTTGTTTGATGCGCTCAAACGGGCTTTCATGTTCTTGCCAAACCCGAATATCACCATTAATCGCGATACTTTCTTGAATACTTGGCTCTTCAAAAAATGGACATACAACACCCACTTTACCTTCACGAGGAATAACTAAAGCGGTAAGACGTTCACTTCGCCACCATTGAATACCTGAGAAATAATCCATTGCTGCGCCAGGTTCAATAATTAACGCAGAAATGTTCATTTTTTGCATTAATGTTTGGGCTTTTTTGATGCGGCTTTCGCGCTCAGCCGACGTAATCGCAGAAACATTTTTAGTGATGTTTTTGAGTGTATCGTTACTTGACACACTACTTTTATTTGAAGAGGCTATTGCCGCGCTTGATACTGATAATGCGGCGATACTTGCACCACTGGCTTTTAGAAAAGCTCTTTTATTCATGTTCATAAATAGGTTCCTACAATAATAATACGGTAACGCTATCTGCTTTTTACTCATTCAACAAGGAATAGACGTTAAAGTGTTCTGTTTATCGGATAGACTTATAGGCTAGATATTTAATCACACATTAACTGTAGAAATAAGAGGTAAACAACAGCGTAAAATATTACTTTTCTTTTGCCGACTCTGCATTGCGTTGCTGCGCTAAAACCTGCAATTGTTTTGATTGCTGGTGAAGACTACACCTGACTAATATCTCACGGTCTTCTTCTCGAATATGATGATAAATTACTTTATAGTTCGTTAATTCAGCGTTCTCAATATTTGCTGAAATTATTTCCCCGCAACAATAAATGGCACAATTATCGTCAAGTAAGAATATTTTTAACTCAATAAATTGACCTACAGTGAAGTTGTTTTTGCTTTTGAAAATAATACCACCACCACCAAAATGAGTTCCTTGATAGCGTTGTTTTTCATCATCTTGTTCACTTAGTATGTAACTTACCAACAAGTCAATTTTTTGTGCTTGATGATGCAAATAATCAACTAACTGTCCGGCAACACTACCGATTGTTTGAAGAGGGCGTAAAGCGGCTTGGTCAAGTGTGATAATTTCAGATGCCATTTTAAATGGCATTGGCATTGTATTCATAAAGCCTTGATAACTTATTGGACTATAAGTATCTATGATTGTTGCATTAACATTAAATGGGTAATTGATTGAAAAGAATTCATCAAATTTAGCTGATTTTTTATCGTTATTTTCAGACATATGTAGCCCTTATTATTTTTTTTGTTGCTGAATAAAAACCTTTACGACACATTCGCACATTTCATCTATATGGCTGGTATCAAGGTAAATTCCATCAATGAGTAATCGCGCAATACCATGTAACGTTCCCCAAGTCACTTGCGCTAAACGTAAGCTGTTTTCGTCTTGAATTAATAAACCTTGTAGCTGCCAAGTTTTGGTCATTTCTAGTTGGTAATCGAAGCTAGGGTAGGCGATATCACGTAAGGCTTGATCGCTGTTATTATTTTTCCAAATAGTTTTGCCAAACATCAATTCGTAAATTGACGCGTTTTCTGTTGCAAATTGTATGTATGCAAAGACAAATTGTCGAAATGTATCTTCCCCTGAAAGTGTTTTATTATCAAATACCTTATTAGATACACTTTGTAATTGAATAAATCCAAGAGTGGCTATCGCACAAAGCAAATCATTTTTATTGTTGAAGTGATGGTAGGTTGCTGTACGAGAAACGCCAATGCGTTCAGCGAGTTTTCGCAATGAAAGCCCTTCAATACCCGCTTCTTGAATCATCTCTGCGCCTGTCTCTACAAGTGAACTGCGTAAGTCACCGTGATGATAGGCTGTTTTTTTACTTGTTGGTTTCATTAGCTTACTTATAGTAGTTTACCACGATTACAATGCTTTACGAGACGGTAAGGCAACATTTGAAAAAATAAGCCCGGCCACTAATGACATGAAAATCAAGAATGCTTGTGAGCCAATATTGCTCGTATTTAACATATTTACGCCTAATACAGCGCTGTTTAATCCGATATAAACTTTACTGCCTGGCACCAGGACAACAAGCCCTAATAATTTAACGATACTCGAAGGAAGTTTCATAATTCTAGAGAATAAATTGCCATAAATACCCAGTATAAACGCGCCAACAAAAGCGCCCAGCGCGGGTCCTAAATAAGCGGCGCCAATAATACTTGCACCATAAGCAACATAACCAGAAATAATTCCCCAAGGAGCGTCTTTTTTACGTACGCGAAATAAAATAACTAAGCTGATTGATAAGGTGGTAACTGCTGCCCAGGCGGTCCAAAGAGGCATATTACTTGGGGCAATGTATACAACTTCTCCCCAAAATAATTTCCCTAAAGCCATGCCTAAAACGGCACCAAAATAAAGCTTAAATAGCATCATTATGGCATCCATAATTCGCGCAGTGCCTGACATTAGATGGCGAGCGGCTAATTCAGCTAAACCGAGCGTTAATGCTAAGCCAGGTATAAAAGCAATGATGGCCGAAAGAACGACTAATGGCATATTAATGCTGGGATCAATAAGGGTAATTGCAGATGCCATCAGTGCTGTTGTTATCGCTGCAATAGGCTCTAGCATGTCAGTCACACGACGAGAACGCTCGGCCCAAAAGGTAAATAAGCAGACGACAAAGCCCAATAATACTGACCAAAAAACATCGTTCCAGCTGGTGCGCATCAACATGGCAAAAGCACCACTTGAAGCGCCAAAAGCTAAAAATGTTAGTAAACGACCATAGGGATTCGGTTTGTTAGCAATTTCATCTAAACGCTGGATAGCTTCTGATAAAGTGCGTTGTCCAGAGTTTAACTCGTCAACGAGTTCATCCGTTCGTGCCAATGAACCTAAATCAAGATCCCCGGGTTTTACGCGAATAACATGATTGTATTGCTGATGATCTTCATCTTCTGAAAGAACAAAAGTTAACGCTGTTGGTGTGATAATAAAGCATGCTTTCAAATCAAGATCTTTGGCAACATTTTGTAAATGTGCTTCAAGACGATAAGCTGGGGTACCAAACTTATGCAAAGCCTTGCCTAATCTTATAATAAACCGACGCTTTTCAGCGAAATTATCTGTTGCAGTCATATAATTGCTTTCGTAATATTACTTGTTATCTTGCTATGTTAATTGAATAATTAGCTAATGCAATCTGCAATTTACACATCGTTAAATAAATGGAAGAATAATGACATTAATCATAATCTTATTAGCTGTTTTTGCCGGTATTGCTTTAATGGTAGTATTAGGAGAACGTTTTGCCAAGCCGATGACTGGCGAAGAACAAGCTAAGTATTCAAAAATTCTGCCTATACTTGTATTTATTTTAATTGTTGGAAGCTTAATTAAAATGTTTATCTAGCTTAAATATGTTTGAGTTATTGCTTAAGGTAGTTGATTTTTATCTACCGTTTTAGTGATATTTATTGATCTAGCAGTTTGATTCATATTCTTGATGATTTAAAGTAATGGAATAACAATTCTCTAAAGGATTTTAATGTTAACCATCCCACAGATTAACTTAAAAAATAAAGTATCAGAACATGAGTGGCAAACGCGTATAGATTTGGCTGCCTGTTATCGACTCATTGCGATGCATGGTTGGGATGATTTAATTTACACCCATATTTCAGCGCGTATACCTGAGTCAGAATACTTATTAATTAATGCTTTCGGTTTAGCCTTTAACGAAATAACAGCGTCGAATCTGGTGAAAATAGATTTAGCGGGCAATATTATTGATCCCGATTGTCCCTTTGAAATTAACCCAGCCGGATTTACTATACACAGTGCCGTTCACGAAGCTCGTCACGAAGCACAGTGTGTTTTACATTTACACACGAATGAAACTATTGCCGTAGCGAGTTTGAAAGAAGGTTTACTGCCTTTAAGCCAATACGCTATGTTTGCACTCGCATCAATCAGCTACCATGATTATGAAGGATTAGCGGTTAATGCGGATGAAAAGTTGCGTCTACAAAATAATTTAGGTAATGCAAATTTTATGCTATTGAGAAATCACGGTGGTTTGACACTCGGTGAAACTATTGGTGATGCATTCATGCATATGTACGATTTAACACGTGCGTGCCAAGTACAGTTGAAAGTAATGGCTACAGGCATGGAAACCATTCTAGTCGACCAAAGCATTGTTGATGGCATTAAAGCCCAGGCTAATATTGTTCATACCGGTAGCACAGGAGGACAAAAGGCTTGGCCTGCGATGGTCAGAAAAGTGTATCGTGCTGATCCTAGCTTTGCGACATAATATAAGTAAACAGTCCTTCAGCATTAGAAATAAACACGGCTTCTGATTATTCAGGATCTTGATATTGTCGTTATACGAGTTTGGCTATTACGACATATCCTAAAATATTTTGAGAATATAAAATGAAAGTAACTCACGTAGAAATTTTTGATATTGAATGTCCAAATCGCGCAGGTTGGAATCCCGTTTTTATTCGTGTTCATACAGACGAAGGTATCTCTGGTGTTGGTGAAGCAGGCCTTGCTTATGATTGGGGACACAGTGCTGCAGCGGCAATGATAAAAGAAATAACCGAAGCGGTGTTAATTGGTTTTGACCCGTTTAGAACTGAACTTTTATGGTCAAGAATGCTGCGAGAAAGTTTCTGGGGGCTCGGTGGTGGGCCCGTTTTATATTCAGCAATGAGCGCTATTGATACCGCACTTTGGGATATAAAAGGCAAGGCATTGGGTGTTCCCGTCTACCAACTGTTGGGCGGTAAGGTGAATGATAAATTACGGACATATGCGAGCCAATTACAGTTTGACTGGGACGTTGAAATTAAAAAGTTATTTTTACCTGAAGAATATGCCGAAGCGGCATTGAAAGCGGTTGCTGAAGGTTATGACGCTGTAAAAGTAGATCCCATTGTTTATAATGCAGATGGCACATCATCTTTTGATCGCACTAAGTTATTTACCAAACCGCAAATGCGTTTATTTGGCGACAGATTACGCGCTATTCGTGACGCCGTTGGTGAAGACGTTGATATTATTTTTGAATCTCATTCATTAATGGGCGCAGCTTCAGCGATTCAAATGGGCGAGATTGTCGAAGAAGTGGGTTGTATGATGTACGAAGAGCCCGTGAATTACCTCAATGCTAAAGTACATAAGAAAGTCGCTGAACGTGTGAATGTGCCAATTGCTGGTGGCGAACGTTTATACCATCGCTGGGATGTACGTCAATATTTTGAGGATCAAAGTATTGATGTTTTACAACCTGATGTTGGTTTATGTGGCGGTTTTACTGAATCTAAAAAAGTTTGTGATTATGCTGACGTCTATGATATTCGTATTCAAGCGCATGTTTGTGGCGGCCCTGTAGCAACAGCAGCATCTTTGCATTTAGAAACAGCCATACCAAATTTTTTAATTCATGAACATCATACCTATGCGACCAAACATTGGAATCGAGAATTATGTATACAAGACCCACAACCGAAAAATGGTTTTTTTCAGGTAACCGAAGTACCAGGTATAGGTATTGAATTAAATGATGAAGTGGTGAAACGCTCACCGAATGTTACTGTTCATTCATTGAAGTAATTATTATCCGTATAAAAAACTGTTTTTTATCGGCGAAATTCCTCCTTATTTACTTTTTTAGGGGCTGATAATCTTGCGTGCTTAATGATTAATGAAAAATATTTTATCGTCACTAATACCACTTTGTGGACCTAATATTGGATTTACAACCAGCTTGTAGGCAACTGATTTTTAGCATGCATGCAAGTTAGAAATTAGATTTGATTATAGGTTCTCGCTTCTATAATCAAACAAATGGCTTCTTGGATAGCAGCGAATGTAAGTGCTACCTTGAATACTATATAAAACACACTGTATTAAAGATGATTTATAAGCTACAAAGTTAATAAGTAAACTTATAAAAAAATAAGGAAATGTAAATGGCATTTAAAAAAGTAATTATTGTGTTCATATTATTGATAACTTTTTATTCATCAATGAGTAAAGCAGAAGGCCTTGGCTTTTCACTAGGAGTTGGTTATTCCTATCTTTTAGTGCCAGAAGTTTCTTTTAATCCTGAGAATAGCGATGTGCGCTGGTTTGCAAACTATAAAATAGGTCTTGGTGGCCCAGCAATCTCTTTAGGTATTGAACAACCTTTTAGTGAAGACAAAAGGCATTCTGTTGGATTTTTAATCGGTGGTATTGGACAGTCAGAAGATGAAACCCCCTGCGAACAGATCTATGAGGGGCAATGCTTAGAAGTCGGAGGCTTTAGCTTTGACTTTGATTTAGAAAATACTAATGGTGTTGCTGCAATGTACAGCTACAATTATGAAGGTTTAAATAACTCAGGTTGGCGCTACAGCATCATGTTTGGTTATGGTCAAGGTGAAGATAGTGGGGAATCAAAAGTTGATGGTAGCGTTAGTATCTCTTATCAATTTTAAATCATCACCCCGCACACTAATTATGCATCCTACATGTAAGAAGAGCTTTCTTAAGCATAAAATAAGAGTAAACGTACTCATTGATTTTTAACATTAGGAGCTAGGTTAGTCAGAATCAAACTAGATTATTTACATAGGTTATCTATTAAGCGAGATTGATTTAGTCAGTGATAATACTTTGATTTATCTAGTAATCCCCTTGTTTTTCAATGGTTAACCTTGGCTTTTTGCTTGAAGTCGCCATACCTTAAATTCATCAACGGTTGCTTAATAAATCCAGTCTCATATGTATTCACATTTTGGTAAAAGCATAAGTGCTTATTTTTAAAACTTCAGCTAAATAACTAGAGGTCAGGTTAAATATAACTTACCGGTAATGCCGTGGTATATTTAATTTCTTCCATAGCAAAACTTGAACTAATATCAGCAAAGCTTGCTTGGCCGATTAGTTTTTTATAAAATGCATCGTAGGCCTTCATATCTGAAACGACTACACGTAATAAGTAATCAACCTCACCACTCATTCGGTAGAATTCAATGATTTCTGGAAAGTTTTTTGAATTTATACTGAAATCCCCAAGCCAATCAGCGTTATGCTGGTTCGTCTTAATCATCACAAATACCGTTAAGCCAACATTTAATTTTTCAGGATCAGCCAATGCAACACGTCCTTTGATAATGCCATTTTTTTCCATGGTTTGAATACGGCGCCAACACGGTGTCGTTGAAAGGCCAACTTGAGAGGCAACCTCACTAACAGGTTGAGTACAATCGTTTTGTAATATTTTAAGAATTTTTTTGTCGAAGTTATCCATGAATTCACCATGAAAAATATAATATAACGAAATACTATTTTATCTAATGCGCTATTGGTAGATATTTTTTCTTTATTAAAAGGTTAACTTGGGATTTTATATATGCGTTGAGTATTTTTATAACATAATAGTTCAAGGGTTGCTTCTGATAACTGTTTGTTTTCAGTATGAGCAAACCAAGTTTTTTGATAACTAGCTTTAAATAAGCACAAGGGAAAGTTACTCGCTAGCATTGTTTTGTTCAACCCAAAGGTTGTTAAGCATTGATTGATGACGCGTTGTTGCCATGTCACCGAATAGTTTCGGTTAATCATTTCAAAACCAGAACACTTAATGCTGATATTTTCAAAGTCACTTAGCGACTGGAGGCTCTGTTGCCAATCTTCCCAGGATTTACTATTGACGTTTTCCGGAGGGCAGCCCGCATGATTAATGACTAGTTTCAGCGTTGGTAGTTCATTGAGCACTTTGATTAATTGCGCGGTGGCTATAACATCAGTTAACGGCATCTGGCATTCAAAAATCAACTGCTGCTTTGCAAGTATGGCTAGGTTTTTTTGAACAACAAGAGTTGATAAGTACTCGAAGGCATTATCATCGAGAATATCACGAACACCGACAACGGATTCATATTGGCAGAGCTTATCTACTACTTGTTGAAACTCGTTTGAAGGTAAAAGTAAATTAATACCGGCGATCGATCTAAAAGGCAGAGAGCAGGCGCCTTCTAACCAAACAATTTCTCGCCAAGGTTCTTGATTATCAAAGCCGGCTTCAATATGCACAAAGCCAGCAAGCTTTAGAGGAGAAGATAAATGTAAATCTTTTTCAGGAAAACTATGTTCGATGGTTTTTTTATCTGACCAGAACGGTGGGTTATCAGCTTTCAACCACTGATAATCCCCTTGTTCAAGGTTAAATAAATGTAAGTGCGGGTCGATTATTTTCATTATGTGTTTTTATTCTAAATGTATAAATTTAACATCGACACTAAAGCCACCAATACTGCTATTGTGCAGTATAGCCACCGTCAATGACTTGTAAGCTACCGGTAATAAATCGTGCCTTATCAGAGGCTAAAAAATGTACGAGTTCAGCGACTTCTTCTGGTTGTCCTAAACGTCCTAATGGCTGTAAAGCGGCCTCTTCAGCATGAACGGTTGTTTTGTCGGCACCAGAACGCTCACAATAATCATTAATTGCTTGATGATACAAAGGCGTTTCTATCGTACCGGGGCACACTGCATTGGCTCTAATATTAAAGTTGGCGTAATCAAGTGCTGTGGTTTTTGCCATTGAAGCAAGTGCCATTTTACTGATGTTATAGGCAAAAGAATTTTGCTTGGCAATTAAGGCTTGGTCTGAAGACATTAATATAATGGCACCATTTTTATTCGCTTTCATATTAGGTAATACCGATTTTACCGCAGCATAAGCACCCTTAACGTTAATGTTAAGTACTTTATCTAAATCGGCTTCTGTGGTGTTCTCAATATTACCTGAAAAGTGAATACCGGCATTAGAGACTAGCACATCAATAGTGGCTGTTTTAGCAATATGATTAATAATATCGCTTACTTGTTCAGTATTACTCATATCGCATGGAATATCGGAGGAACCTAACACGACAATGTTACTGGGTTTTATGTCTAAATTAAAAACCTGAAATCCTTCTTGGGCAAATAACTGCACTATACTTAGGCCAATGCCAGAGCTTCCACCCGTCACAATACATGTTTTTTTCATACTTTCTCCGGTTTATTACGATCTCAACAAATATGTTACTGAGGTTTAGCTGCAGCCATTTCTACTAAAGCCGCCGTATACATTTTCAAATTTAATACAAACTGTTTCATTGTTATAAATTCATACTCAGAATGACCTGTATAAGGGGTATTTGGCATTGACGGACCAAAGCTTACTGCATTTGGAAATAGGCGCGAATTTGTGCCACCGCCGATAGAAATTGGTTTTGGATCTTTTATCCCTGTGTAGTGAGAAAATACAGAAAGTAAAGTGTCAATATGTGGGGCTTTGTCTTGTTCGAAAGGTTCGCCAATATAATGGTCTAATTCGGTAATATTAACCATATTGGTTAATTTCCAAGTGGCAACAGCATGATTAATTTCTTCTGTTAATAGTTGAGAAGATTTACCACGTGGACGACGAATATTAATGTTTAATTCAATATTGCTTTTAAGCTGTTTAATAACGGTTGGTGAAACGGTCATCGGTCCCATAAAATCATCACTGTATGCTATATTGCCGAATTTCTTTCCTTCTAGACCTAAACCAATATTATCATTGATAAAGTTCACTAAGGTACCCGCACCATTGTTTCTCCAACGTGTTTGCGACAATAAATCAGCTAAATAGGGAATAGCGTTCACGCCATCATGAGGTGTTGATGAATGTGCTGACTTCCCTCGTGCAATAATTGTTAATTGATTTTCTTTTAGTACTAAATCAAAACTAACACCTTTATAGTTTCTTGCTTTGTCCATCAGTTGTTGTAGTAAAGCGACATCCGCATTCTCAATAACGGCTTTAGCATCTTCTGGTATTTGACTACCAAAAAAACCACCACTAAATTCACTGAGGTAAGTATCAAAACCGGAGTAACTTGCTTTGTGAAAAGCGATTTTTATCGTGCCGTAACCTTTCTCTGCGGTAACAACAGGATATTCAGCATCAATAGTAATATTGGTTTGCGGGAGTGAGTGCGTTTTAATATATTTTTTTAGAGGGCCCCAATCGGATTCTTCCGCCATATA
>Ga0115005_10000647_pt1 | contig 27089 bp, 26 predicted proteins | sample ArcOceMetagenome_FD_87163 | JGI IMG/M metagenome (GOLD analysis project Ga0115005, IMG submission 87163) | Marine eukaryotic phytoplankton communities from Arctic Ocean - Arctic Ocean - Greenland ARC118M Metagenome | ecosystem: Environmental > Aquatic > Marine > Oceanic | place: Arctic Ocean...
AAAGAAAGCAGAGCTGTCTCGAATGAACATGACTCACTACGATGGGGCCAGTAAAACTATTCAAGGTAAATCCCACAGTTGCTTTTTGGAGATCTACAAGAAGTCCAAGATCTCGCAGCTTGTATAGTAATATAAGCAGTGACCAGTGAAAACAGTAATACATAATAGCATATGATCATGGCATTGCCGCATCTTTAAAATCTGTTATTTTTATTATAAAAACATACACACGACACAAGTTGAGTGCAAGCTTCGCTGAACATCTGGCTCTGAGCGGTACAGTAACGTGAGTTTTGATTGGCTTTCAAAATTCGAAAATGCGTGGCCATTCTACAGTACTGTACATACAGTACACCATGTTCAATGTACGAGCTGTAAATACAAAAATAGTGTTTTACAGGAAGGATGATTGGTTTACAGGAAAGATATGAAAGTTGTTGATGACAGTATCACTTTTGTTACCACCCCAATAGCATACACTTTCCCAATGTACGTACGTGTACACACGTACGACCCATTCCATTTTTTAAGAAATTTTGGTAGAAAGGGGCATTTTCAATTTGGCATACTCCTGACGCATGATGACAAACAATCCAACAACGCAACTTGCCGTGCAGCATGCATTGATTCAACATCGGGATCACTAAAGATAAGATCTCGAAGATCATTATATGACAGCAGCAGTACAGCAAAAATGAATGGACCAAGCGCTCTATTTTCCCTTTTGAACGTATCCATGAATGAATTGAGTAAGAACAATGTAAATAAAGCGGAAAGGAAGTTTTGCGCACCTCTCTCTCACAGTAGCCCCCACCAAATAAAATCTGGCATATTAACGGTACAATAGACAATTTAATTCAATTTCAACGGCAGTTACACACTTCCAGCGACAAAAGACACGTGGAAACACACGTCAAAAGCGCTGAATAAGTGTGCCAAAAGTGCGCCGTCATTCCACAGAAACAAACAAAATGAAATGAAACATCATCCTTATAATATCATTGTCTCGTTCTCTCCATTTTCAGAGAGAGAGTTGTACAATCATAAACAATTCATCAATAGTACGTGCACGTTTAGTTCCAAATCACCACCAACGGGGTATTCGGGGTATCTTATGGCAGCATAGACAAACATACCATGATCAATGATAAACTTCACGAGAAAGACACAGAAGGAAATATTCCTAGTAATAATGGATCACCACCAAGGCAATCAGCGTGGGCCTTGTTACTAAATCAAACAGCCTTCCTTGCGGCATTTGTGGGAATCTGCATGTACTGCATCCTGCTCGCCCTTGACAAATATTTCATCTTGGCCTATCCTCTCCTCGCTGCAGCATCGGCATGTACACTACTATCAGTATCAACCTCTACACGTACACGTACACGTAATCCATCACGCAAATTTCAAGTGATTCGCACCGCCTATCAACGATTCATATTATACGTGTACTGTCCCAATCGTATGCATACCATTATCCAATCTCTATCCCGAATCTTTGCCAACGACACAAACCACAACCTCGTCTTTCTCTCCGTAACCCTCATTATCCTACCGTGTTCCATCTACATTATCAAACTCATCACCCATCACCTCATTGACGAAGAAGGAATCATCCAAATCGACCCCTCCACGCACAGACATTTAGCCAACGATTTTGGAAAATTGTCCGTGACGGCCATGAGCTACTTTCTCATACCCGTCTCGAGGCATTCCATCATTTTAAAAGCTGTGGGAATTCATCCGACTCGTGCTTTGAGGATGCACATTTGGGCAGGTTGTATTGCTATCTCTGGGGGGGTGGTTCATGGTTTGTATTGGGTCTGGAATTGGATCTTTCTCGATCATTTGACAATGGATTTGATATTTCCTACAAGGGAATGCTGGAAATCAGGGTATGGATTCAGCTGTCATTTGAGATTCGTCAATCTGTTGGGAATCATTTGTGGGGTATGTTTTATTTTACTAGGGCTGACGAGTATGTGGTGGGTGAGGAGGAATCATTATCGGGTGTTTTACATCTGCCACGTTGTCTTTTCGTCGATATTATTGTTTGGGCTGGTGATGCACTATCATAAAATGATATGGTACCTTGCTCCAGGTTTGCTGTACTACATGGCGTCGAGTGTGCCAGTGTGGATTGAGGGGATTCAAAAGTGGCGGCAGGGTGGAGTCATGGTTTCAAATGTCGTGCACGTTCCGGATTCAGGTGGATGTGTCGAATTATCGATTCGGATGGATGGCAATGGTCATGGTGATATTGATACTCATGCGAGTGCTCGTATATGTGGGAAATATGCTAAATTATGTGTGCCGGAAGTTTCGGCCATCAGCCATCCCTTCACTGTGTTTTCTCATCCCAATCATTTGGATGGAATGAAGATCCTATTTCGGGCGTACGGACCATTCACGACACAATTATCCAACAAACTTATCAAGTCCTCGCCATCAAAGAACCACAACCCGTGTCCCAAAATTCTTGTTGATGGTCTATATGGTGGTTCTGATCAGCTGGCACAAGCGCTGAGACATGATACAATTGTCGTCATCGCAGGAGGAGTTGGAATAGTTTCCTACATTTCTCTCATATCATTACTCCAATCCATTCTCATTGCCAGCAAGGAAACGGATGAAGATTTAGAGGAAAAAAGCAATCTGCAAAATAGCGGCATTGGTATGCAAAGGACCAAGCATGTATATGTCCATTGGAGCAGTCGCGATGAAGGCCTGATTGATCACGTGATGCAGAATTACTTTACTTCGTCAATGGATTGTAGTAGTGGCTCTCGCACACGAGGACAAAGTGCACCGATAGAATTTGTGGTGCATCACACACGCCTATCACAATCGCCTTCGTCAGTATCCAGTCCAACAAAAGAACCGGAGTGGGAAGATGACACAATTATCCAACAGGAGGGCAATCATTTCTTACCAGCTGCATCGGCTTCATCCATATTTGGAGGACACAAGGACATTGTTCTACACAATATACTTCCAACGACAACATTGTCATGTATTGCTTGGGGAGGATTGTGGATAATACAATACTGCTACGAAAATATACAAGACAAACGCAATGTACAAACGAGAAATATTACAATATTGGCCATTGTGGTATGGTCCATCGTCATCTCAATCACATCATTGATCGCAGTCAAAATTGGTTCCATCTATTCCAAGTTTGCCTATTCCAAATTGGATGGTGACATTCCGAAGAATACACGCTGTCCTCAGAAAGGACAAGGGCTCACTCACTCGATGGATTTTTCTGAAACAGATCTTTCATCTACTACATGTAATATTGATGGTTTCTCTTATGATGATACTGCTCACAGCATGAACGTCAGCCTAGACACGGAGTCGCAATCACGGTTGCAATCGCATTCTTTATTTGCAGACGGAAATCGATATGGAAATGGCATTTGTGTGTCACATAGTCGAGGCCGACCTAATATTTCCAATATAATCCAAGAAATATTGGATGATAAGAGGGACGGTAGTAACGACAATGACAATGGCGATGTCGGTATTTTCATGTGTGGTCCTACGGTACTGCTCCAATCTGTTCGGAACGCCATTGATGAAAGAGAGGACGGGAGTTTGCATACGACAGTAACCAAGTTGCGGGCAGCTGTATACGAGGAAGTGTTTGAATTGTGAATTAATGGCTTGTTTTCAATGCCAGAAGAAGAATTCGGGACTCCTGATAAGAAGTGTACGTGTAGTTTTGCTCCTAGGCAACAGACAACAACTTGCTTCACCTGTAATTCAACTACACGTAGCTGTTACCCATGCACGTTCCTGACAGCTGTCAAAAACACTTTCCCTCACTCCTTTGTATTATACTCGTGTCAAGCTCGTGTGCACCATGCATGAAATCAAGACCACTTCTTTTTATGGATTAAGCGTCACAGTCACTACGTGTACTCGTACAGTCAGTTATCAATCAGCTAGCTGCTAAATTAAAAATCGACAGCAGGCATTGCATTTCGAGTTCTTATTTAGGAGGAATGATTATTACAAGCAGCACCACCACTACAGTGCACTCACAATTATTTTAAAATATGAAACAAACCTCAAATTTGCCACAGCGATGGCAGGCAGATATCCAATTGTCACCGCCAGGGAGATCAATCGCTGCTTCGAAGTTGGACCCATTAGCCTAGCCTATTTTCAATTGAGTAATTGGTTGGACTGACCAGCATTACTTCCAACCATCAAATCACCGTATAATATGTATGGTGTTAAATGTTTCGTTGCAATTTCCATCATCTCCAATGGTATAAACGGAAGCGTCGACGAGGAGAGCATCCCAGTTCGGATAAGCAAGATTGAAATTAATGCAATGATCATCTCCTGGCCTCCATCAAATCCACATCCAAAGGGTTTGGTGTTGGCTGGGGAAATACCGCCATCAGCCACACCTTCCATCACCAACTTTACTAATGTCATTGATTTGCTTTGAAAATCGTGGCACCAAGGTGGCACAGTCTCACAATTTACAATCAACCCGTTGTTCTATTGCTCGCTCATCAACCGAAGAGGAATATTTGCCACGTCATTTTCAATTTGAAGCACCATTCGAATAAATCCTAAATTCGAACAAATTCTAATACCTAAAGGTGAGCATATTTCTTTTAACATTGCTCACAGTTTTATTGCTCGATGACGAATAATTGAATGCTGGTGTCTCCTCGCTTCGCTCAGCATGATGGTGATGTTCATGTTGTGACTGCTCACTCTTCTTCCATGATGATAAAGGTATAAAAGTTTCTCTTGTTTTTCTTTTTTGTCAGAGAAAATTACTCCAGCGATCACAAGTGTGTTGGCATCTCTCCTTTCCCTAGCAGAAGTATTACTAATGCCGGTAACCTCCGCATTTTTATTGAGCACTGGCACGAAGATTTGACTGATCCAGCAAAAGCTGGAACAATGCAGATTTTTAAAAATCTCGACACTGGGATAACGAGCTAGCACCCTATCCGCCGACGGACTGATCAATAATCAACCAGCAAGTGAAATCTACAAATATCATAGTGATTGCGTAGCTGCCGAAACCCGGCAATCCCAAATGACACTACGTTCGGACCAGACACGATTGGGTTTATTTTGACTTCCCAGCCACTTGTAACACCGGCCAATTTCGAGATACTCAAAGGGAATCCAGTATCTCGAGGAAGGCTGCGACAATCTCTACCCAGTCACGATTCAAGGAACCTTTGCCGACCAAGGCCCTCCGTCTCCTTATCTCGAGGAAGGCTGCGACAATCTCTACCCGGTCATGATTCAAGGAACCATTACCGACCAAGGCCCTCCGTCTCCTTTTCTCGAGGAAGGCTGTGACAATCTCTACCCGGTCACGATTCAAGGACCCTTTACCGACCAAGGCCCTCTGTCTCCTCAAATTAATGGAGCTATATGCGACGATAATACAGTGGTCTATGCTTCAACTGATAGCTGCGATGACACTGTGAATGATGGTCAACTTTGCGGCAGGAGCAATGGATGATTGCAATCCTGGTCCAACAGTAACATTGATGCAACAATCAGGAACTGTGTTTCCTGTTGAAGACACGTCAGTAACCCTCGCTGCGACAGACAAAGTCAACTCTAAGTAATGTACTTTTACCATGTCTGTGAGTGATGCCACATGTGCGCCTTCCGCAGGTCCTTCCAGTCCTCGGCCTTGCCCAGTTCGAAGCCGTGAGCTTTGCCTTCTGACCAGCCATCTTTGACGCCTAGTGTTTCTCCTTCATCGGTACCTAGTGCAAAACCGCCATCTGCGCCCTCTGCTTTGCCATCAACATTGCCTTCCTTGACGCTCTCGTCCTTGCCCTCCGATTTGCCTACCGTGAGCACTGAACCAAGTACAAGCAGCATGCCGTCCAACTTACCTTCGTGTTCTCCTTCCAATGAACCAAGTGAATCTCCAAGTGTAAGCCAGCTTCCAAGCTATTCCCCGTCCGTCTCTAATGCTCCGACCAAGGAAGGGAAGACAAAAGACACCAAAGCTACTAAGAAGGCAAAAGAATCCAGGACTGAGAAGGGCAAGAACATTTCTTGTGAGAACTAGATGCGGATGATGCCATGTTGAATGTTAGGAAATCCTTGATTTCAAAATGTGCTGTTTGGTCAACTTATCTCACGCTGAGAAATTGCAGGATGAAAGAAGGAATAAGTATTGTGTGTCAACTAATTCTACATGTATAGAGTTAAAATAATCGTTGACGAAATATGAATAACAAGATGATGCATCATCGGTTTGATTTTTTGATTAAACTTCCGCATATCATTGATGTACGTACCTGCACCTTGCTTGCACATCGAAATCACAGCGGACTATTGGAATAGAATGAACCAATCATGTGATGGCGAGGACTGACTAAAATAGAAAGCACATGCTTCGGTCACATGATCATCGTATCATTCTTTCTAAAGATCACTTTATTGTTTATTGTACATATATATTGTTGTTCTTGTTGAGCTTGAATTAGGAAACCCAACCGGATGAGGATAGTGGATGGATCTTCCGATTGATTGATTGATTCGATTCATTCATTCATTCAATTATTCATTGATGTTCTCTTCATTCTTCTTTCGATGGCTTCTTTTTGGAACACCCCCTTTTAACTTAACTTGCTCGTACACCGTGTAGATCGTAGATCTTACGTAGTTCTAAAACAATTGAAAATACACAACAGTGTATGATAGTCTAATGCAGTCAGTCATCTCAAATGCATCACGAATTACCATACACGTTTATGGGGCAGTGAAGTAAACCTGACCCTTCCGTCCCTTCCACCTGATTCCAAAATGAGAGAAATGGACGAGGACTCGGGTGATCCCATTCACGGCTATTTCCAAACTCCACAGGGCAAACTTCATTATCGTCAGTACCTTCCTGATAATGGTGGTGCTAATGGTGGTGATGGTATCAAGGCAGTCTGTATTTGGCAGCACGGCATCCATTCTCATTCTGGCGCCACTGTCAAACTGACCCACGTTACTAATGCTGATGGCAGTACTAGTACTACTGCTAGTAATCCTAGCAGTAACTCCTCTTGCTCAAATTCGTATTCATACACCAACATGGGACTCTTTTCTCGTAAATTCCAATCGAATCAAATCGCCCTTTACGCACTCGACATGCTCGGCCATGGATTCTCGGAAGGAACAAGATTCTACATTCCCAATGGGGATTATACCATCAATCGAGATGGACTAGAGAGTTTTGCAAGGTTTGTCGGTGAAACGCATGAGAATGTTCCCTTGTTTCTCATGGGGGATAGTTATGGCGGTTGTCTTGCTCTGCACGTGGCGAGAATGTGGCAAAACCATGGCATGGATCATGACAAGGACAATCATGACATGATGGAACCAAAGTCAAAGTCAATGCCAATGTCACCACCACCGAAACAATTCGAAGGAATCTGCATCAACGCACCCGCCATCATCGGCGACCTCCCCCCGCTCCCCATCAAACTGTTCCTCCGACACATTCTCGCACCGCTCCTACCCGAATATACACCCTTTTTCATGCCGCACCCTGTTCCCCCCGAACGCGTTTGGAAAGATCCAGAGATTAGAAGGGAGCATACGTCCGATCAGGTCAAGCAGAGGGGATTGAGCGCGGGGGGTGTCCCGTTCTGTCTTGGGACTGCTAGCGGATTAGTCAAGGCTATGGAGAGTGTGCAATCAGATATCATCCCGGGGTTCCGTGTGCCATTCTCGGTGTGTCATGGGACGGATGATTGGGGAGTCAAAATTGAAGGAACCGAGTTTTTAGTGGAACATTGTGAGACCAAACAAGAGGATCGGGAGGTGAGGCTTGTGGAAGGGGCCTATCATGATCTAATGGCCGATCCTACCAGAGAGGAAAATTTGGAGTTTCACATTCGATTTATTTTAAGTCGAGTCAACAAGTTGAAGTGAGAAGCAACAATTGTTGCAGAATGCTAGTCTATGTATATTGATATTGTGCTGTCGTGTATATCTGTGTGAACAAGAAGGATAGGATGCGTGATAATATACTATGCTACCGGAGCTACTATACAACAGTACGTGTACTGAGACAACAAAGATATAATTGTGTAACTGTAATTATATACAAGATTTCATTTTGATCAAGTCCAACACTGAAGTCTGCTACACGTATACGTTACGGTATGCAAACAACCATTAGATCTAATCTCAATCTTCTTCGGCATTCATCATCGTCTGCCATCCGTACTATTCGTATTGGGAATGTAGGGAATCGAAATAATATCCCCCTTCTTCACACCACCTCTCGGTATCGTAGATTTGATAATGGTGCCGTCCTTTACCTGCGTGGTAAATTCGTATCCTTCCTCTAGATCTTGGGGGGCCCTCACCTTTATCTTTCGTTTTAGGATTGATTTAGGGGTTGGTGTTGGTTGTTTCTTCTTGATTGGGATCTCTTGTTGGGGGGGGGTGGGGATAACGTCGGCATTTCCGTTGGTGGCGTTTGTGATGGAGGTTGGATTTGGAGTTTTAGTTGGAGTTGAATTGGCGTTGCTTTCGTTGACGTTGATGCGGAATATTTCTCCTTTTGAAACATCATATGGCTATTAATAGTATGACATTATAATCACGGTGAGTTTAGCATTGACTGAGTGAATTCAATAACAAGCAACGTTTTGAATAGGAATAAAATAACTCACCACAGAGGCTTTGATGACTCTACCATTTACATTTGCTGAGAATTCATATCCGGCTTTCAAGGACGCAGGTGCTCGGATTTTGATTGTATCAAACTTCGTAGTATGATCCAACTCTGATACCTTTTGGACGTTGGTTTTCTCTTGAACTAAATTTGGAGCTGCTGGTGCTGGCAAAGTGGCATCCTTTTCCATAGGTGCACTTAAACTGTTCGCTTTGGGCATAGTACCATGCCCAATACTCAATCGTTCCAACTCTTCATTCAGAATATGGAGATGACGTGATAAAAGTTGCGCTTCCTCTTGTTCCTCCATCATCTTTGCCTTTTGCTTCATATCCATTACCATTCGAATTTCCTGGAGAATCACAAGTCTATCGTTCTCTTTGACCTTATTATCATCATTAGGAGTTGCCGCTGAAAAATTGTTCTTGTTGCATCGAATGGGAGTTCTGACTCCAGAGGAATAAGATGAGGAGGGTACGGGTACATCGTGAAATGTTCTTTCCTGAGAAGATTCGTAAAAGTTCGTCTGCTCCAAGTGTGGCATCTTCTGCATTCTTGCAGGTCTTGCATTTGCCAATCGGCGCACTCTATCAATATTGGCATCATCCTCATGCTGCCGGCTTTCGCAACAGGAGTGCGCGGAGGGGATTGTGTGGAACGATTTGGATCCTGAACCAAGAGGGTCGTGATGATGGACCACTCTGACACTGTGTGCATTGGTCATGAAGGAGCCATTGTGCGTAGAACCCCGTGTCGTTTCAGAGCATGGCACAGTCAAAGGAGTCTCGCCTGATCTGCGTGTGAAAACTGAAGGGTGTTCGTAGGAATCATACATGTCGCTGCCATGATTAGGATTATACGCTGATCCCTTTGATGCAGACATACCACCTGCATGCTTAAAGACATGGTGGTATGGAGAACTTTCTTGTTTCTGTACATAACTTGCATTTGGAACAACATTTTGGTCCCTAGAGTGAAGAACATGGATAGGTGCCTCGAATGGCACGTTATTCTCCTCTCGCCCACGCTGTTTCCTCAATTCGTCTGCAATGGTGATGTTCTGAGGGGGGCGAACCTTGCAACTGCCCATCGTCCGAAATGCATGATTCTGATGGTTGGTGTTGGCATTCATTTTGTATGTGTTGATGTTTGATGGTGGTACTCCAAATGCGTGGTAAATTTCGTGTGGTTCAATTGTAAGCGTGGAATCAAAGGTGCCAGTCGTAGGAATCGTTGAATCATCGTCTCCAAAGTTTCCAATATTAGTAGGGCGATATGTATGATAATCATTTTTAGGAACAGGGTCAAATGAATCCATGTATTTGTTGGTAACATGATTATTTGGCGGATTGCATTTCTCGTAAGCACGCTCGTGGTTGTTAGAACTATCCATCATTTGTTTCGTTTCATCTTCATTTACTCGAAACCCCTTGTGATTTTCATTCTTTGCCTCGTCGTGTACCATTTTCCTTGCTTCGTAATGATGGTGCTTTACAGAGGAGGAAAAGGATGATGGGTATCTCATGCTCCTATTTGATTCGTCTGAAGAATGCTGATGGTAATCAGGGCTTCTTCCTGGTTGCTTTGAAGATCTCTGGTCAGCAGCTGATGTTGATTCATGGCTGCTACGAGATTCATAACGATGATGCCTAACGGAAGAGGAGTGTGAGGATAGATTTTGTATCAACGGCTGTCCATGGGATGGCGAGGAGGAGGAGTCGTGTCCTAAAGAAGCATGTGTGATTGATTTTGGTAACGACGAAGAGTCTTTGCTGCTCAAGAAATTGATCAGACTGTCATGCCCTGCATCAGGGAATAACGGAAGGGACATGTTGCTACTCGCTTCTGATTTTGAGGATGATGAAGGCATCAAACGAGTTGGAAGTGAGGAAGACATGGTGCTATCTTTTTGGAAATGAAATGGCAGAGTGAAAAAAAGAAGCGAATGTGAGGTTTGAAAAGGTTTGGACACATCGCCAAAATAATTTGGTTTTTCCCAGCAACGGAAGCATAGCCCTCCCATTTCAGCGACTATAAAGAAACGGTGATATTTTCAGGGGCTATACCGAAAAGTCTTAATCCCACAAATATTTAGAGCCATTGTGATTGATTGTTGGCCACTAATAATTTTTCAAATTCTCCTGGCGGCGGGAAAGAACAAGAACTACGCTTCTTGTTTTGCTTGTGCGATGCTTGGCTTGCTTACGGCTTCATGCGTCAGGATAAAGAAGTCGAGCAGCAAACTACCAAGTTAAATTAAATTGGCTTTGAAACAAAAAACAGTCTATCCTTATATCATACATCAATAATTTATGTCACCAACCACCTCACATACATTCTGAATTGAAACTATGAAGATTTCCCTCACTGCAGCAATAGCAATCGCAGCCATCGTGTGCACGGCTACAACCGATGCATTCTCTCCTCTTCTCGCAAGATCTAGTACACGTACACCTGCTGCAGCTGCAGGGATCAGAAGCTTCACCGGCCTATTTGCTTCAGCTGAAGAAAATGCGGGGCAAAATCAGGAAGCCTCAAAGAAGGAGGATAGAAAACCAGGACTGCCAGCAATAATTCCTCTCGAACCAGTTATAGAAGCTCTCGATCCGAAGTATAAATGCACTGAACCAGTCGGCAAACAAGATTTCATCGTTTCAAGAACCGGAGGGCCCGTGAAAGAAGAACTAACAAACGAAAATCTTTACAAAATTCTCATGCTCGAATGCAGTGATTTAGATGTGAATACGGTTGTGTGGAAATGTCTCGGATATAGATTTGACAAAGAGGCAGAGGAATGGACTGCAGTGGAGGTATTTCCCAAGTGGAAGGAGAAGTTTCCTGAACCTCCTGATTTCATTGGTATGGCGAGGATATATTCAAAGGAAGTTGATAAACCTAGTTTGAAATCTAATCAACAGCTTGTAAAGTCTGTTCCAACCGATAATAAGCAGAGTTTGAAGATTCATTTGAAGTCTCTGGGTTTTACTGGTTACCAGTATGCCGAGCTTACACCCAACAAAACGAGAAGAGCTCAATGCGCTAATTGGTTGCTCTACTATAGAGAGGAATTGTTTGGATACACCATTGAGGAATTAAAAGAAAAGAGAAGGTTGAAGAAAGAAGCCGAAGAAGCTGAAAAGCGTCGTATAGAGGAGGAAACTGGCGAGAAGCCAGAAGAAGGGTGGAAATATCCCCTTCGGGAAGTATATTAAAATCAAATGCTACACTACACGTATCGGTACACATAGCGGGTGATTTTTGTGCGAGATTGCATGGACCGGGATAAACCCTTCACCTGAAGAAAACATCAAATTCTCCCGGGACATTTAAAATTCTTAATTTGATGTTGCCAGCAAGTTACCAGTGCAACAAAACGTACTGTACGCTATCACTGAATGTGCTTCAGGAGATAAAGCTTCATAACAATGTCAGGCTAAATCTATTTAAAAATTGAAAGCAAGTACACGTACACGTATCTCACACAAGAATGCAGAATGGCATCAGATTGTGCGGTTCGTTGTGGGTGGACGCTAGTACAGTACAACCATGAGGCATGATTGATTGGATTCATTCATTCGCTTATTTTTTCGACCTACGTATCGGCTGATTAATCGATTGTCTTGGTCTATTTTATCGCATTCGAGATTTGCAGTACTGTAGATCGTAACGAAGAAAGCGCGGAAGGGAGAGTTTTGAACTCGACTCGGGCGGTAGCAAAATGGGTTCTGGCTCTGGCATTCATTTTGTTGGGAATAAATCCCAGAGCAACTGATGAGGAAAGATTGGAAGAAAAGAAAAGGGAGCTTCAACATGTCATGTCCCCTCCAGTGCATGAACACTGATAGTTTAATGGACGAAGCCAAAGGATTGCTCGTCGTCACAACACATATACGAGTATTTTCAGATCAGCAAAGGAGAAGGAAGAACAAAGGTATTTTTGGAAGAGATGACGAAGCAGCTGCTCAGAACCAAGGATCAATAAGTTGAAAGTTTATTGCAAGAATTGCAAAAGATGTCAAGGGCACGAGGGCACGAGAGGAGACAACGCGCAGCAATAAGAATCAAGAAGTTGAAACCCAAACTACACTATCAGTCTCTCAGTGATAGTGTTCGGAGTTGTACGTATCATTTTTGCCGGTTTTCTATTAAGAGCGTTGAGTTGTCGATAGTACTGTTATTGGCGTTTCAATTTCTGGCTCTTTGTTGGGAGAGAGCGAGAGTGATGCTGATAGAAAAATAAAAAACAAGAAAAAGAGCGCCGTACACTTACTTGGTGTATGTGTCGAGATGAAATGAATCGATATGAAAAAGAAAGAAAAAAAGATTGCCTTGTGTAGAACATGTCGAGATGAAATAATATATACAATGCAATACAATGCAAGGAATGAATGGTGCATTAGATGTGCGTCTTTCCAGATTTCATAGTTCGTGTCCTTCTTTGGCTCCGGTCCTACTGACTTCACACAGTTATCTTTTCAATGCGCGTGACCTAAATATATTATGTACTGTACGTGTATCGCTTGTCCATGCTCGCATGGACGCAAACATACATGTGAAATTGAAAGTCGTCTCCTCCTGATCTGATCGACGGAAACGGAAATGAAGATGAGTTGGGTTTTGAGAAGTTGAGACTATCTGATGACATCAGAGGATTCATGTTATTTATTGAAAAGGCCTTATTTCATATTGTGACTCAGTCTCAATACATCAAATTCCGAACCCTGTCCAAAGAATAGAAGAAGCAAGAAGCAATCACAAAAATACACAACCGATTGATTCAACACAACTTCAATTCAATTCAATCCATTCCCTATCCAACACAAAAAAACAAATCAGACAATGAAACCCACCAAAGCAGAAATAGACACGGAACTAAAGGAAGAAATAAAATTAGTTAAAGAATACTTATCGCAATGTCCGACCGTGTCCGGCACGAGCGATGCGATTCGTATTTCGATGGCGGCCCTCGATCAGGAATTGAATCGGATCGAAAGGGACGCAAAGCTTCGAAGAAAATTCAATCAGCAGCAGCATCAGCAGCCAGAAGTGAGATATTCGAGAGGGTCTGCAGTGCACGTAGCATCGGGGTCATTATCGGATGATGACGATGATATGGTACGAGTGGAAGCACCAGTAGGATTAGGAGGCGCGGCGATTCTCAAGGACTGGCAACAAGTCAAGGTAGATGCCACTCAGAATGATGGTCAGGACTGCTATGATGATATTGGTAATGTTAATGATGAAATTGAGGAGAATGGCATCATTGATAAGGATACAGCACCAATGGCATTGGCAATGGACACAAGTAATGATATGAATAGGAATATGAATAGGCAAGGAATTAATAATGAACTTGGGGCATCCACAGAACAGCAGCAGGAAGGCACATTCACATCCTCGTCCTTGGGAGCATCGTTGGCACAAACGGCAATCAGTGAAATGTCAAATGCACAGACAACAGTCACCACGCCAACGGCAGCACTCGCTCTCGCACTTCATGCTGGATTGAGGAGCAAACTGCTCGAATTCAAATGTACCGGAATACCCGATTGCGATCCATGCTTTGAGGGAGATTCCAAACATGACTCTGCTCATATTAATACCGATGGACACGGATCTGGACAGAAGCAAAAGTCAAACAAGGGATTTGCACCTCCTGTTCGAGAATTGCCAAGAGGGGTCTTTGTACCCTCTCAATGGGATCAATATGCCTCTTCCGGTAACAGTGCCACTTCTACCAATTCCAATACTTCCGCATTGACTCGCATCTTTGCACATTCCAAACAAAATGAATCCATCCAGCAGCATTGCAGCCACTGTGTCATGCTGCGCTATAGCAAAATCGGTATGCCCACTACAATCCTTAGAGTGCGCACCCAGCACAAGGATGAGCTCGAATATCAATGTCATGACCAGCCCGCATGTGCATCCTCCTCCGGGAATACCGAGATGGAGGATACGAGTATCTCCGGCAAGGCCTTTGCAAATTCCAACACCAGTACACGTACACGTAGCTCCTCCATCATGATCAAGGTTAGTTTCGGACCGGAAGGGGGAGAACCCACTCACCTGTCCTTTCCAATCGATCAACATGTCAACATGGATGGATTTCAATTGGCACTCTCCTCTGGCTCTGGCTCTGGACGTAAAGGAGGCGTCAGACCTGCACTGTATTACAAACAGCTTCCAGACTTATTTGCGAAATTCTGTCAGGTGAATGATTTGGGAGCGGTGGAGGATGGTTTTGCTTCCAGTGCTGCCGAGTGTATTGCAGAGAGGTATAAGGCTTATTCTAATTTGAATGGTGCAGCGTCAACAGCAACAACAACAGGCAGTAGTACAATGGGCAAGGTAAAAATGCCAACGACCGCGACACCGAGCATGCCAGTTCGCCCGGATAGGACCGATTTGCCCATGCCTAGTAGAGGCATCATGCAACCCGGCGTGGTCCCAGGTGGAGATTTTGCGGATGATTTGTTACCGAGCGGCATGCCCCTGCCCGGATTCGCTCAGCCGCATCTAGGCGGACCGGGTGGAATGAGCGGCAATCTGATGGGACCGAATCATCCTGCGTTTCATCCTCCAGATTATCAGTATGAGTATGGCAATGATGGGACGGATTTCATGACTCCGGGTGGGTTGGGGATGCAGCCGAGGTTTGATCCCTTTTATCCTCCTGGTGTTGGAGGGTTTGGGCCCGGGCGTGGTAGAGATGGGCGTGGACGTGGACGAGGGCGTGGACGTGGACGAGGGCGTGGACGTGGAAGATTTGGAAGTGGTGACCCGAATCCTGACCATTTGAGACCTCCTAATAACTTCAATGGTGGCGATATGTTCATGTAAGAATAACAGAGTCAGTCGTATACATGTAGGTAGTACTGTACTAACTGTACGCTAATGTAAATGTTAAAAGACGGAATGTAAAAGAGAAGATTTATATTTCTAGACGAAACATCGATTACGAGTAGCACATTCAACATGGATCTTCAACATTGATTCTACCAGACTACAAATCTGTGTGTATTATATATATTACTAATTTAAAGCCAGTTCACAGCATTTGTTGCCGCAAGCTTCGCAGCAGTGCTCAGCCAGAAATCCTCCCCTTCCTTAACTTTCATATCCTTTCCATCTAAAGTAAATGAAAGTTCAGCACCGGCTTCAACAGAAGCAGGATCCACGGTCGAAAGGTAAGTAAGCAATTCGTCACTAAGGCCATCCTTTGATGCAACAGCAGGACGGCAAATGGTTACCTCTACCTCAGCACCAGCAATATCAACAACTTCAATACCCACTACAACACTCCATTTTGGAGCAAATCTCTTTGGAACTGGTACAGCACCCTTGAACTTATTCTTGAACACCTCTACATTGCTCGATACGGCAGCTTCTATCAAAGGGTCAGTCTCGTTCTCAGAGAAGAAAGCCTCCACCTTGTCCTTAAGAGCAAGACCAGCATTCTTCCTCAACTGTTGGATAGCATTGATGAGCTCACGTGCTCTTCCAGACGCCAAAATTGCCTCATCCTGAGTACAGTCCACAGCAACGACATAGTCTCCTTCGTGCGTGGCAGCAGATTCCCACTGCTCGCCTTCTTTTGAAAATGAAAGTTTGGCGGAAGCTTCTGTCAACGTATCAACGGTTTCACCCTCGATTTCCAACGATCCCTTTTCTAGCGCAGCGGCAGCCTCGGCGTGGGGCATGGCCTTCATGGTAGTAGCTACAGCCTTCATCTTTTTTCCAAACTTTTTTCCAAGCTTCTTGAAATCAGGAGTGAGAGAAAGAGTTACCCATTCGTGTTCTTCCTCCTTAGGAACAATGGTAAGGTCCCATCCATTCAACTCCGACAGAATGTAGCTCTTGAGAGAACCCGCCATGCCCTTGATGACATTCTCAGTTGGTTTTCCAAGAATGACTACAACATTCTTTACTGGAGTCTTCAAGTTAATCAATCGCTTCTCACGAATATTACGTCCAAGCTCAACAATCTTTTGCAGAGCCTCCATAGCCTCCACAGCACCCTCATTCAAACGTGAAGGATCATAAGCAGGAATACCAAGGTAATGAACTGAGTCACTCTTTCCTGGCTTCACAGGGTTCTGTGCACCACCTCCATTCGCTGCTTCGGAGTATGATGGCTGCATCTTACGGAGAGCCTGATAGAAATACTCAGTAATGAATGGCGTTAATGGTGCCATCGTAATAGTGATATTGAGCAATACATCATAAAGAACCTGCAATGCGGTCTCTGCATCGACATCGTCGCCTTCGTTGCCCTTGAGACGATCACGGTTCAAACGAAGATACCAGTTCGTCAACTGATCGATATATCTGACCAATTCTGGCATGACAGTATACAATCTGTATGCTCCCATCTCCTCGTGAACATACTTGATCAATTTTTGAGTTGCAGCCGAAATCCATACATCCATGGGATTGGTTGTAGCACAAACCTTGTCCAAAGATGGGACGAACTTCTGTCCTGAAGATTCAAATCTTTCAATGTTTTGCATCAAAAAACGAAATGCATTGTACCAGGGTAAAAAGACTTCTTTCACAACTCCTTTCACTCCCTCCTCCTTAAACTTTAGGGACTCCGCACGGACAACGGGTGAGTTGATGAGGTACATCCTGAGAGCATCTGCACCGTACTTGTCGATGACAATCACTGGATCAGGATAATTTTTAAGCCTCTTGGACATCTTCTTTCCATCGGAAGCCTGAACAAGTCCGTTCACAATCAAGTTTTGGAATGCGGGCTTGTCAAAAAGAGCTGTGGCGAGAACCATCAGAGTATAAAACCAACCACGGGTCTGATCCAATCCCTCAGCAATGAAATTAGCAGGGAAGTTTCTCTCGAATTTCTCCTTGTTCTCAAAAGGATAGTGCTCCTTTGCATAAGGCATGGAACCAGACTCGAACCAGCAATCAAATACCTCATCAATACGCTTCAACATAACACCGGGGGTCTTTTTGGATGGAATTTCGACCTTGTCTACAACCTCCCTGTGCAAATCATCCACGGTAACACCAGAAAGCTCAGCCAACTCTGCAATACTTCCAATACAGATAACCTCCGACATATCCTCTGTAGCCCAGATGGGAATGGGTGTTCCCCAGAAACGATTACGAGAAACAGCCCAGTCACGAGCACCCACAAGCCAGTTATGGAACCTTCCCTCCTTCACCTGATTAGGAACCCAATGCGTCTTCTTATTATTCTCCACAACTTTATCTCTGATCTCCTCCACCTTGACAAACCAAGAAGGCACAGCCTTATAAATAAGAGGCGTATCAGATCTCCAACAGAAAGGATAAGAGTGATCAAGACTATCCTTAGACACAAGTCTCCCATTCTCCTTGAGAATCTCAATAAGCTTCTCATCCGCATCCTTCACATGCTTCCCCTGAACGGGCGGAACCTGATCCGTGAACAATCCATTCGAATCCACGGGACAGGGAAGATCTCCTCCCTTTTTTATCACTTTATGCGCGAGACAGACTCTGTAATCGTCTTCACCGAAGGCAGGCGCCTGGTGCACAATACCCGTTCCTGCATCATCCGTCACATAATTATCCGAGAGGACGCGGTAGTACTCCGCAGCACCCTCGTCACCTGTAAAGTAGTCAAAGATGGGCTGATATTTTTTTCCGACGAGATCTTTTCCGGGAAAGGTCTCTAGGATCTCAAAGAGCTCTGCAGCCATCTTGGGCTTCCACTTTTTCTTGCTCATGGCAGGATAGAGCTGGCACATTCTCGTCTTGGCCATGACATATTTATTGCCCGATTTCTTATCCAAGAGCTTGACATATTCCAATTGTTCATGGACACAGAGGGAAATGTTGGAAGGCAGAGTCCAGGGCGTGGTAGTCCACGCTAGGAGACTGACAGATGGATCTTCCACTAATGGAAAATTCACGACGCAGGTTGGATCGCGTACGTCCTTGTAATTGAGCCCCGCTTCAAAGTTGGAGAGGGGTGTTCCGCAGGCAGTACTGAAGGGCATAACTTTGTACCCCTGATACACTAGATTTTTGTTGAATAATTGTTTAAAAACCCACCAAACGCTCTCCATGAAATTGGGATCCATGGTCTTGTAATCATTCTCGAAATCGATCCAGCGCCCGAGCCTGGTGACGGTGGACTCCCACTCTCCGGTATATTTCAAGACGATGGAGCGACAGGTTTCATTGTACTTGTCAATCCCCATTTCTAACACTTGGTCGCGATGGGTGATTCCGAGCTTTTGGTCGATTTCGTATTCGACGGGGAGACCGTGACAGTCCCATCCTGCGCGGCGCTCGACTGTTTTTCCAGTCATGGCTGCGTAGCGGGTGACGACGTCTTTGATGGTTCCAGCGAGGATGTGGCCGTAGTGCGGAAGACCGGTGGCGAAGGGTGGTCCATCGTAGAATGTGTATTCCTATTTATGATTAGGGTAACGAGATTACAAGTACGTGCAGATGATTAATTAGTGGAAGATACAAAAGAGAGTACAGTACGTTGAACGTGTACAGGGAGACAAAATGACACATGTTGTGATGAAATGGGCGAGATGCATTTCAACGGCTCAAACTCTATTTTTTCATTTTCTCATATTCATTGCCATCCCATCTATTGCAAGGATATCAATAACACATGGAGCAGACTGCAGCAAATTATATTATATAGTGTACTCAAACATACCTCATCACCTCTCTCTTCACTGAGACGATTTTGAGTTTTGAAAGTGGACTCTTTGGCCCACTTCTCGCATATGACCTCTTCTTCCTGAGCGAACTCAAGCCTATTTGGTAATGATGCCATGTTTTTTACACCTGTTGATTGATTGTGGGTCTTTGATGAATCGCGATGCTTCCAACTACAGTGCTGTTATGTAGTGTAGGTAGGTATGGAAGGTATGTACCAGTACTGTGTGAGTTGTTGTAGCCTGTTGTTGTCCTCTCACAATGTTTAGTTTCGAAGTTCTTTTGAAGATCCGAAACGTTTTGCGTGAGGAGTTTTTTGCGGCTGAGAAAATGCACCAACATGACGCGGCTTATGACACATTAGAAAAAGAGAGAAGCCAAGGAAAAGGAAGTGGAAAAGAAGATCTTATTTTTTTTAAAACTGAAACATACCGCGCGTCAGTGCGCGCGGTCGGTCGGTGATTGGCCAAAGGCCATTGTTTTCAAATTCTCGAACTTTGAGATGTCACATTCACAACCAGATAAAAGAACAATACGTCACTATATAAAAGAACAATACGTCACAACACGTACTCTGTGAATATCCGAATTTTGTAAAACCCCATCGTAGACATCAGTGTGACGTCAGAGACTGAAAACACACAATGATGAAAATTCCAGATGTGTTGATGTGTGTTGAAAAATCACATTGGCATAAAAATCTTTTCTCATCAAGGTCCAAGATCATCAATCAATCATAGTAGCATCGAACGGAAAGAAAGAAATATGAAATCCTTTTGCCAAGCAGCGCTCATGCTTGCCCTAGCGGCAGCGGCATCCCAATTGAACTCGGCTACTGCATTTGCTCCATCTCCCAACTCCGTACTACATGCTCCATTGAAATCAGAGACCTCTCTCTCTAGTTCTGCCCAGGATCAATCTCAGCCTGTCACCGGTAGAGAGAGTTACGGTGAGGAAAGTCGCGAGTTCCGTCGAACGGTTTACACTCATGAAGATTGGGTGAAGCACAGATCCCCGGATAGATTTGGAAGGAATCTCTTTACTCTCTCGAATTCTGGAATTTACAGGAGTCTGTTCAAGGAGGTTGCCGCAACTACCACCGTGGCATCCTTGATCATTATCTGGAACATGATCTTTGGAGAATACCAGGACTTGAGCTCTGTCACTCATCCTGGAATCATGCACGATTCCCTCATCCCCATCATCTGTCTTCCTCTCGCTCCTTTCACCCTTGCGAGTCCTTCCCTAGGGCTTCTCTTGGTCTTTCGTACAAATACTTCCTACCAGCGTTGGGATGAAGCTCGTAAGAACTGGGGGATGAACATCAACCACACTCGGGACCTGGTCAGACTTGGAAATGCCTACTACGACCGTACGGCTGTATCACCTGAGCGTGTGGAGGATGATCTCAATCGTCTCGCTCTGTGCACCTGGGCATTCGTCAGATCCATGAAGCGCCACCTCTCCCCCGAATGGGATGACGAGGAAGCGTTCCAAATTGAGCTCAAGGAGAAGTTGCCCGCAGAACAGGCACAAATGATTTTGGACGCTGCCCACCGTCCCAATCGTGCTCTCCAGGATCTTTCCACCGCCATTGAGAACCTCCCCATGCACTTTATTCGCAAGAATGAGATACACCGTGCCGCCACTATTTTCGAGGATAATCTTGGATCATCTGAGCGTCTTTTGACATCGCCCGTTCCCCTCTTTTACACTCGTCACACTGCTAGGTTTTTGTCTTTCTGGCTTCTTCTTTTGCCGTTTGCGCTCTGGGAGCCCCTGGGGAACTCGTGGAACCACCTCGATTTGATCCCCACTACCACCTTCCTTTCTATTTTCTTGTTTGGAATTGAGGAGTTGGCAACCCAGTTGGAGGAACCTTTCACCATTCTTCCCATGCAGGCTTTCTGCGATAAGATTTACAACTGGTGTACTGAGATTGTAAGCTTCACACCGGGAGACAATGGAATGCCTGTGACTGTTTCAAACATGCCCAGAGTTGCACAGTTGGATCCTCCTGTCCTCACCACTGGCCCTCCTGTGACCAATACCCTTGCACCATAAATATCATATGTTGGAGTGATGCAAGGATTGGCGGTGGCAGTTACGTTTATCACATTTTGGCTTTCAATATATAAAGCATGACCAAGGGCGGGTACACGTACCGTACAGTACTTGTGCTGCAGTTTCCCAATAGGTCGAAATAAATAGATAGGAAATGATTTTTTAATTCTATGATAGACATTTCTAAAACAATTCAAAAGTCAACTCATCATGGTGTACGGCATTCAACATGAACTGTGTCATGCATGTCCGTGTTTCGCTATTCGGAGCTTCATTTTATCATTTGGAACTTACTTTTCCAAAAAAAAGACCAACAATGGTTAGAGAAGAGTAGAAACGTAAACGTGGTGGACAATACTGTACTAGAACAGGTGAGCGACACTCAGTGAAAATGGGATCAAGCTACTACACGTACGTGTACAGTAGTATTCAGAATGAAATCCCTAAAAAGAGAACCTGACTGACTCTAAACCGTCGGTGGATGGATTTTACTGATTATTCTTCCACCCAACACCTGCTGGTTCACTACAGTAACAGTTGTACTACTAACTGCACTTTAAAATGATTCGTACTCGTAGGCTAGACCGAGCTGGTGCTGCTGACACTCCTTGGTTTTACTTAACGACGTGTGTACCCACCACGGTACTGTAGTATTTATTAATAATATTATATTATAACAGCATACTTTCAGTAAAGTTCAGATCTATGCGTTGAATGTTCTATCTATTTGATTTCAGTTGCACAGCCGTGTACAATACACAGGAGTACGACGCTCTACAGTACGTGTACTACGTACGATAAAACTCTTCAATCTCCTGAAGAAGAGCGAATTTCGAAGTTTGAGTTTTATCGCGAAAAGAGTGGATTACAGTACAGCAGATACACGTACGTGTACCATATTCATCTTTGCAATGTCTTTTTAAAACTCACAAGATGAGATCCAAGGCGTCTTCGTATGACATGGTATTCAGAGCCTCGGACGGAAGTAGGTGTGAGTGAAAGGATGTGAGTGACATTTTTAGGATCAAGAAAATTCGAATTTCAAAAAAGTCTGAGAAAATGGCACATCTACTATCCCATCAATCGCGCGCGGGGGCTACTTCAACTAACTTGTATTTCTTCGGGCCGCAACACCAAACACAAAACAAGCAAACAAGCAAACAAACAAGCAACACTCAGTGCAGATTGAACCTACAGTACCAAAAGACAGAAACCAATCAAACGAATGTTAAAAGACGAAGCCTCATGTCAGTTATAATATGGTACGGAGTAATGAATTCAACGATTTCAATAATGATATAGCATCATGCTTCGACCGCGATCGGTTGGAACATGATCTCTTGGAGTTCTACAAATTCACTTCCCCCCACCGTCCTCGTTGGGGTGACAGTGGCTTATTCGCGTATCCACATATAAACGTGGAAGATGAATCTGTAGAGTTCTCAATCATGAGCATGAATGAGGACGAAAGTATGGGAAATACTACTATGAATACTTTTGATAGGGAATTTATGAAACCACTATCCTCATCATCATCTTCAATATCAATATCATCGCCGGGCCCATTAATAAGAAGAAGAATCTCTGCTCCTGGTGCTCCTGGGCAATCTATATCCTCAAGACCCTTTTCTCCTGCTACGTGTACATTATTGTCGTCAGTACATTCACATTCACGGCCCTTTTCTCCAGCGTCATCCACATCCATACATTTACGCCGACCATATTCGCGGGGAGGACCTGCACCTGCAATACGTCGGCCATTTTCACCAGATTCACTGTCCCGACCTCGACCAGGAGTGACACCATCACCATCGTTTGTTCTGGCAAAAGTCGACACGAACAGGCTTTCTCCAAAATTGTCACCCAGTACACGTAGAACAATGGATACAACAATCGACTCTTTGATAAATCATAACCATCTCCGGCCTGGAACAGCCAAGAGTGCCGGTGCCGGTACAAGTATAAGGTGTTTAGACGATGAGTTTTCAGGTGTATCTTTCATGTCGGGATCTAGTAGTATTGCTGAATTAAAGTTGAAGAAGAGAATGTTGGAGAGGTCTTTTGTTAGTAAATATGCAATATTTCCTGAAGTCGTACAATTAGGTCCAAAGGTGGTCAACAAAGAATCAAAAGGTATAGGTCTAAAAGAAAATATACGAGCGGGAGAATAGATGTTATATATTTCTATGGAAATTGAAGAAGGGGGTTCAAATAGCTGGGATGGGGCAAATGCTTTAGATATTTGTTTTTATTCAGACAATACGTGTAGTGCTTCACAAATGAATGTACAGTGCAAGATATTTATAAGACCCATGCGCATGAGCAAGAAGCTCATCCAGACGCACTTCGATGTAAAGGAGAATGAGGCAGCATAGCAAAGATCGTCCATGTTCACAAGGACGATACCAAGAATGCAAATAGATAACCCCTACACGTACCCCTTCGATGATATTGCACCAATGATCGTCGGCGGCGATGAAGTGGACCCGGCATTGAAGTACACTACCAATACAAGACCAGAATTTCGAAATGAATGTGAAGCTTCCCTTGTTGCCCCTGTGTGTTGCTCACTGTAGAATAATGCTACAACCTGGCCCAGCATCACAGATCGAAAGGTCTGTAGATTTCGAAACAATTATACAGGCCATTGCTTTGGCGACAATGGAGATCCGCTAATCGATAAGGTCACAGTGAAGCAGATCGGTGCTATTGTGTCATGGGTCGAAAGAGATCGAACTTGTACGTACTGTCGAGCCTAATGGGTATGCCAAGGTTCAAGATCAAATTGGTGGGATCAGCAACCAACGAATGGATTAATAAGTGGGAAGATGAGTGCAGTGCCCCTTCCGGTGCTGCCCCTTCCTCGACCCCTACCATCTCCAACGCCGATAATGCCGATGCTGAGTGACGTCTGCGATTTTGTACTTTCAAGCTTCATACTTTCATCGCAGCATTATTTGTTGCAGCTGGCCGGCTACTACGTGTACACGTATGAATTTTATTGAAGATGGGCGGTGGTATCATAGTGTACCGGCACTGCCTGTACACGACATTTGAAATACAGCCCGTGTACGTGTACCGAGAGTTTCAGAGTAGGCGAGACTACAGTATATATAATTGGAGGGTTACTAGGTAAACGTATAATTTTAAGAGTAATACGCATGAAAATTGCTTTGTTCTTGTCATGAGTGCCGTGGTGAGTAAGGAAGCCTTCAAGCTACAAGCGATCGAACCTTTTTCAGGGTAACAAATGATCATGTGGAATGATAGAAACGAGAAACGATGAAAGGGTGCATACCAGTTCACATTGAAATATGCATGAGCCATCACGCACCTGAACTATACTGTAGTAAAGGAAACCATGTTTAAAACAATTCTCATCTGTACGTCGTGTACGTGTAGTTATATTCATTTTGGAACGCTAGTACCTACCGGTACTAGTCCAGCCAGCATAGCAAGCGTTCCAAAACGAATATAACTACAGAAAAGGCGATAGATCAACACCGGAATCATCAATCTCTACCTCGACCCTCGCATCAGACCCTTCATCCAACACTGCAACGGTATCCCTCATCAACCTATCACCATCCTCAAGATGCTGAAACTGATAAATCGCCCCTTGATTATATTTCCGCGCCAACTCAATGCTCAACTCCAGCCCTTGTTCCTCTTTTTGACGAAAAGCAAGTATGAACCCCTTTTCATAGGATTCATCTTCCCAGACGGACGCTCCCTCCCAATATGTCGCGATTGAATTCGGATATTGGGCGAGAGCATTCTGAATGTCCGTGTGTAGCAATGCGTGTTGTTTGTCATTAATTTCGAGAGGAAGTTCCTGCCCCCTTGGATTGTAGGCACCAAAACCAAAGAGAGTTGATTCTCTTACTATTTCGGGCCATTGACGTTTGTTTGTCGTACACGTATTAATACTATCATTAGGGTTGTCGGTAGGACTACGTGTACTTTTCCCAGAGAAGGAGTCTTTGTCTTTAACCCTTGTCTGAATGGAGATGAAATTATTAATATTATCATGTTCCATTCTGTTGCCATTTCCAAAATTTCCAATGTCAATCGGGACTCGCGGCCACACGTCTCTACCACCTGCCCACTGTATCCGTAAATCATCAACATTTTGCTCATTCGTATTACTGTGTGTATTCATATTGCACCTGGTGCTGGTGCTGGTGGTGTCAGTATTTGAAACTGTATTTGATGATGTCGAGAATGACGCGCACGTTCGTGTATGTGTATGGCTATTTCCTAGTGCGCTGATGTAATTAACATTTCGGATAGATAATATGAATATGTGTACCGATGCTACTGCTAGCAGTGATGGTGTGCAAGTTGGTTGAAACCGCTGTTGAAGAGATGGTAAAAAGCGACGGCAGGATCTCATTGAGATTCTTGGAATGAATAATGAACATTTTGAATTTGGAGCGAGTTTCTCTGAAAATTTGAAGCAGTGAATTTTGAAAAAGAGAAGAGAGAGAAAAGGGAAGAAAAACAAAAAACTGGAGATCTTTTGTTGATGACATAAAACCGGGTTGTATGTACCCCGAACTTTCTGAACATCCTTATGATAGCTAACATACTGTAGTAACTACTAGGGAGCCAGTGATGGCGACAAAGATGAATAATGGCAAGACCGTATGTTTACAGTACGTGTGGTGTACGCGTGCACTTATAATAAAAAGGTAGTAGAGATAGAACTGTTGTAGTATGTACCAGGTAATTGCTAAGTGGTAGTACGTATAGTCCATTTCCCACGTTGGTACGTTCAAATCTTCTTGCGTTCTTACTGCCCTTTCTCAGAATGGTCCTCCTCGTGGCGATAACAGTATCTCAGTGCCCCTGGTCTCATTCATAAAAAATGACGATATCCAGCATCCATATTCAGTAATTCTTCTTCCGGTCAACTCTCCCCTTCTTGAAGAGTTGCCCAAAGTACATGAGCACCTTGATATCCATTTGCCATTGACTGCTGACAGAGCTCTACAGCCATGCTCAAATTTTTGGTTCCAGCAGAACCTAATATCAACATACACGCTGCCATAAATTGACTGTCGGGATCGTCGTTCTCCCTAGCATTTTTGAGATACAGCTTCAGTGCCTTTTTCTTATCCACAGCAGTCCCTTCCCCATCGTCGTACATGTGGGCAAGATTCAGCATAGCATCTGAGTTTCCCAAGTCGGCTGCCTTCTTGTACCATTCGAATGCTCTCACGTGATTCTTTTCCGCGCCGCCGATTCCTTCATAATAATAGTATCCAACAATTTTCATGCATTCTCTCTGACCTTGATCGGCTCCCATCTGATAATACTTGAGAGCATTAACCATATCTCCATCTCGTGAATACATTGATCCGAGATTCATCTGAGCTCTTTTCAAACCCTGCTCTGCTGCAAGACGAAAGTATTTCTTTGCCATGTCATTGTCCTGGGACATACCCTGGCCAGTGGCGTACATGATTGCAAGATTGAATTGAGACATCGGATTTCCCTCCATGGCATCCTTTTGGGTTTCCTCAATGTTCATATCAGGCTCCGACATTATATTTGATTTATTCTAGCTTGTGAAAGATTAACAAATTAATTAGTACCTCTGGTATTGGTGCATACTGTGTAGTAAGTTGAAGTACAGTACGGTGTCCGG
>Ga0115005_10000648_pt1 | contig 27040 bp, 20 predicted proteins | sample ArcOceMetagenome_FD_87163 | JGI IMG/M metagenome (GOLD analysis project Ga0115005, IMG submission 87163) | Marine eukaryotic phytoplankton communities from Arctic Ocean - Arctic Ocean - Greenland ARC118M Metagenome | ecosystem: Environmental > Aquatic > Marine > Oceanic | place: Arctic Ocean...
AAAAAAGGATAGAACGCGAACGCATTGATGCAGCTAAAGAAAATATGATTGATATAAAAATCATTTGACTTTGAATCTAATCTCATTAAAAAGTGATAATAAATTATCGCTTTTTTGTTTCCAGCAACACAATATAAATATATTTGATAAAATAATGGTTAGCCGTTCATTTGTTTTTTCATACCTATAATTCCAAAGGCAAATTTTTTCCTATAGCGATTGATAAATCGGTCTATTAGCCCTGATAAGTAAACTTCAATGAAAGCGATTAAATATTTTGGGAGTCCGTTCTATAATGCTTTCAGAAGGACGTTTTAAATAGCCTGCTTCTGATCCTATAGGGACTGTAAGCATTGATATTTGTTACAATGATTATTCAAAAGTAATGTAAGGCACAGGCACATCGTGAAAAGTGTGCACATTGGAGGTATAAATAAGTGTATTTTACCTCTTCGGTTAAACCCAAAATGAGAACAGGACTCCTTATAAAGCTATCACAACCAGATACAGGTTTGAATTCAGCAAATCCAGATTAAAACCTTACCAGAGATTAAAAATAAATACTGTCAAGCGTGTATATGTTGAGTACTTGTAATTTTTCAGTAGAGTATTTCATACTTTGCGGTCATTAAATTTGTCCATTAAACCAAATTATTTAAGATTTATAATCGGTACAAACATAACTTAAATACTTTGGCCGTTACTTACCTTATCTGGGCATAAATATTGCTTTATTATTTAAATTATAATTAAGAATATAGATTATCTAAAAACTGCCAGTATATTGATGATTATCTTTGATGATTATCTTTGATGATTTCATATGATTATAAATAAATTTATAGTAAATTTACTTTACGGAAAGTGAGTATGTATCACTTTCATTATACTGCAAATAATTAAGTGTTACTAAAAGCATAAATGACTACAGATATTTTAAAGTACCAAAAAATAGTTGAACAGTTTCGTGGAAATGTTTTAAAGCATAATTTTGAAACACACTTTACTGCTATGACTCAGCATATTCCCAAAACAGAACGTTTTTTGTTGAAAATGGAACTCAAGCGCTTGGCTTCTCCCTGCACACGATTAATAGATTTGCGTGGGCATGTTGACGGAGAGTGTCGGCCTTTTGAGCAGGATGGACGACGTCATTACCTTGATGATATTGCGATTAAAGTTTATGAAGAAAATATAGCTTTTTATCGAAACTATACTTTTGGGGTATATGAAGCAGTGATGAATACCGAAAATAATTTTCGTGTGATTTATCAAAAAGAAAAAAATAGTTTAGGAAAACCCTTACCGGTCGAGTCAGAGAGGGTACTTGAAAAAACGCAATACCCAGCAAGTTTGTTCACCTTTGGACCATATCATAACCGTAGTGAAGAGCGGATGAATTTCGCTATTACCATCGATTTATTGTTAGAAGATGATCATAAAGTATATGAATGTTCAAGTTCTGATATCAGTGTTGAAGGGTGTCGATTCCGCTTTAACTACCCTAATAAAATATCGATCGGCCAAATGATAAAAATTCGATATCGTGGTTTGGAAGATGAATTTCAGTTTGGTAAAGAAAATAGTTTTAACTTTGAAGTTAGAAATGTTCAAAAATCAGGTAAAATTCAGTTGATTGGGTGCTCAAGGGTTTATTCAAATGAAAAGTTGATGGATGGATTCCAATTATTTTTAGTAGGCTTTATTCAAGGAAATAAACGTCGGTATAAAATTAATTTAGATAACACAATCAATGCAATCCAATCTCGTAGTTTTGAGCAGTATGCTTTACCAAAATTAAATGAATTACCCATATTTGTAGAAGATAGCCAAGGTCATGTTTTACCACGATATGCGCTGACTTGTCATAATAACCAATCAATCTATCAATACTGGCAAGATGAAAGTCGTCACTCAACTTTATACTGTTTAATAACACCTGAACGTATACTCAGAATTAAAAAAGCGCAGACATTAGGTCAGTCATTATTAGTTTATAGCTTCATCCATAAAAGTCAGGGGAAAAGCTTTTTCTACACGGCAGATGAGCAACAATTAAATGATTATAGCGATTTTAAAAAACAATTCTTAGGTTTTTCAGCGTCTAAACCGAGTTTCGCTATTACGCAATTATCGATTGTCGACGTTGATGTAGATAAAGCTCATTCGCCTCTAACGTTATCAAATACGCTAACAAAAAATAATCAATACCTGAATTTACCTATTCCAAGTGATGCTATTGATACCCTTCATAGTTTGCCTTTCATTGTGGTAGCGAATGACCTTACAAATGAACTGAATGTTGAGCAATATCAGCAGCTCACTTTCGACAACATTGAAATGAGTCGTTTGAAGCATTTTGGCCATAAACGGTTAACATCACCACTTCCTATGGATGAAGTGGGCATCAATTATAAAAACCAGCGACAAGAATCAAGATTTAAATATGTTACACCCGTAGAGCTTGAAGTTGAAGGTATCCGTTGTAAGGGTAAATCTCATGATTTTTCTATTTTAGGTTTGAAATTAGAACTTGAAAATTATACCGTGCTCAATAAGGGAGATGTTGTTTATTTAACTTTTCCAGAATTACAAAAGATCACATCAGCTTTTGATTTGAAAGGGCTTCCTTATGAAGTTATTCGTATTAATAAGAGTAAGACTGTTCTTAACTTACGCGTATATGTTGAAAAGCATCAACATATGGGAAGATCTTTTTTTAAAGCTTTAATTACAAAAAATCGAGATAAATTAACACCTGATGAATATGCATTGCTGATACCTGGTCTTGCTAAAGCATTACGAAATGTCTACAGCGGAAGCTTAACTATTCCTTCTTTAATGGTCCAAACAAGTGGTAGTCGATATAAATTGGAAGCGCTTGTATGTGGCACAGTGAAAAATAAATTATTTTCCGTTATGAAGCAGTTGAGTGATAATCCATCACTGTATAATTTATATCCCTTGCTTAATAATCTGCAAGCGACTAATTCAATGACAACATCATTAAAGAAAATGCAAGATGATGATGCTCCTATCTCTGAAATATTATATATTGCAGTTAATTTGGAAAAGGACATAGTCGATCAAGCGATCACTACGAAAACGTCGATCGAATTAAAATCAGCGATGTTGCAGAAAATGTTCATTTCTAGAGCGTTAAAGCGAGGTTTATTCTTTTGCATACAGGTTAAGTTGTCTAGAACTGATGATCCTGATATGGATCATTTAAACCCTGAATTAAGTTATATCAGTTCTTATGCTATTCATCGTGGTAAACAAATAGAGCAAGATATTTGGAGTGTTTCAGGAGTGATTCAATTACTTGATATCACTCAAGAAACGTTGATGCGTCATGAATTGTTATCTTGATTTACTTAGGTTGTCTAAGCTAACCAATGTAAAAGGCAATCCAGCCCACGCATATTTATAGCACTGTCCGCTTTTGCTAAAACAAGCGGTTTAGCATGAAATGCAACACCCAAGTGTGCGGCGGACATCATCACTAAATCGTTTGCTCCATCTCCCATAGCGACGGTTTGATTTTTAGAGAGTTTATATTTATTTTGCAAATACAATAAACAATCTGCTTTAGCTTGTGCATCAACGACATCGCCTAAAACTTTACCCGTTAATTTACCGTTAATAATTTCTAACGTATTGGCGTGAGCAGCATCAAGCGTTAATAGATCTTTTAAATGGTCAGCAAAATAAGTAAAACCACCTGAAGCAATGGCAATCTTCCAACCATGAAGTTTTAAAGTATCAACAAGTGTTTCTAATCCATCCATAAGAGGGATATTTTTTGCAACCTCAGCTAAAATACCTTCTGAAGATCCTGCTAATGTTGCTACCCGTTGATGTAAACTTTGTGCGAAATCAAGCTCACCTAACATCGCCTGTTCAGTCACTGCGGCAACTTGTTCGCCAACACCTGCTAATATAGCAATTTCGTCAATACATTCAATTTCTATGGTTGTTGAGTCCATATCCATAACCAAAATACCGGGTTGAGATAATGTAGGTGCACTTTCGATAAGTGCTGCTTCAATTTTGTTATCGAGTGTAAAGTTTACCAAGCTTTCTCGAGCAGAGGTTAATTGCTCAGAAGTAACTAAAAATCGATAGCTGATAAGATTATTTCGAACATTTATCGCTTTTAGCGCCTGAAGAGAAAGTTCACAATGAGTAAGTAACTCACTTAGCATGCCAATCGCTATATCACTAAATACAACTAATTCGAGCATAGTGGGTTCTTTTATATCTTCATAAAAGCTTTCTTTATTATCCTCTTGTGCTACAAAACGTTCATCCACTTTCCAGTAATTATTTTCAAAAGAAGTAAAACAAGGAAAGTATTTATTTGATTGCGCTGGAGAAATAAATTCAGCTAAGCTGAGTTGTTGAATCTGCTCAAGAGGAAAACGTTGAATAGCAATTGACACGGTACAGCCTTTTTAGGTGAATTATAGTTTTAGCGATTATTTAAAATGAATAATGCTATAGTATAAAAATGAACGTAAAGATGAAATTAATACATTTGTATTGCTTATGACACAAACAGCACAGCCTTTATACCCTAAATTATCACCTATTTATAATAAAATAATGCAATTAGCTATAGCGATTGCTTTTATAGTAATATTGATGAATTTATGGATATATAGCCAAACACAGAATAAGCAAAGTATAGAACAACATTTTTATGATGTAGGTCAACAGTATTTACAACAAGCTTCTGCTGGATTATCGGTGCTAACGCCTGAGGTCAAAACCCAACAAAGCCGTCAATTACTTCAAAATTATATTGATGAACTCCAAAAAACTGCAGTGGTGGAGGAAATACACCTTTACGATTTATCAGGACAATTGATTATCAGCAGTCAAAACGCTAAAAGTATAAAGGCACTTTTTGGCTTGTCTGATAATCAATTAGATAACAGCAAATTTTCAGTGCCTTTCGTCAGTGAAGTACGCAAAGATGTTTTAGTCGGCTATGTACGTTTAACGTTAGACAAACATTATTTAACCACTAAATTATTAAAAAATAATGACGAACAATTTACGCTGTTACGACTAATGATGATCATTGCCGGTGTTGTCGGATTTCTATTGACGCGAGGCCTTAATCGCTTTAGCCGTCAGGGATTTCGATTAGGCAATACGAATAAAAAGTCTTAATGTATGTTGCTGATTAATCATTAAAGCGAAAAATGTTTGAGAGGTTCGCTTCAATAGTATCGGCTATTTCTTCATGGTCTTCTTCGCGAAGTTCTACTAGCCTTTCAAAAATATTAACGAGGCGAAGGGGGGAATTTTTTTCTCCTTGGAAACCATAAAGTGGCATTGAAGGCGCATCCGTTTCTAATACTAAGCTACTCAGGGGGACGCGTTTAAGCGCCTTAATAGTTTTTTCTGCTCTTGGGTAGGTGATTGTGCCACCAACACCTAATTTGTAGCCTAAATCTATATACTGACAGGCTTGCTGATAACTTCCCGAAAAAGCATGGATAACGCCACCTCGATTGACTTTTACTTGTTTCAAAAGTGTTATTGTCTCGTTATGCGTGCGGCGATGGTGAATAATCACGGGGAGTTTATGCACTTGTGCAAGATGGAGTTGGAACTCAAAGAATAGATGTTGCTGGTTCAGATTATCTTGAGTTTTTGCGATTACACCATCAAGACCCGTTTCGCCAATAGCAATGATTTTAGTTTTGTTTTCTGAGACTACTTGCGCCAATCTATCGAGATGCTCTTGCTGTAAACCCTTTAAAAACCATGGATGAATGCCTAAAGCGGCATAAACTTTACTGTAAGTATTAAGCTCTTTCTTATCAGCTAATGCTAAAACATTTTTCCAGTTATCAGGTGTGATAGAGGGGACGATAATTCGATGAATATCAAGTTCAGCGCACTGCTTGAGGATTGATCCTGTTGAGAAAGTATCGTCTGAGGTAAATTCTTTGAAATCTAGGTGGCAGTGACTATCCGTAAATTTCATAAAATTATCTTTCCTATGATTTTCTCATTTTAATTGCTCTTTTTTCTAATGCATCAAGTACATTTTCTAATTTAAAATGTTCAATGAATTTTGGCTCCGGTTCCTGCTCTCTTAATAATATATCAGCTAAATAAACAGCTTGGGCAATCCCAAATGATTTTTTTAATAACTTTTCTGGGTGATGATGCATAACAACAGCCTCGATTATTTCATAAGAAAAACTCCACATATGCAATAGGTAACCACCTACATGACTATGATCAGTACCAAAAACTTTGTTTTCTAATGCATTGTTATTGGAATCTTTTACGCGATATTGAAAGTATGTATTTGTTAATTTAGCATCCATTTCGAATAAAACAACTTTGCCAATATCATGTAATAATCCGGCGAGTAGTGTATCTCGTTTAAGCTCTGCTTTTACCATAGAAGCCGCTAATCGGGCAGTCGATAAGCAATGTAATTGCTCTTGTATTAAGGAGAAATCAGGAATGTCTGGCTCATAAGAAAATAGCTCTGCGGTCATTACGATACAACATAGAGTTTCGAGTCCCATACGGGTTATCGCTTCAGTTATATTATTGATCGGTTTCCCTTGGTTCATTAATGAACTATTAGAAAACTGTAACACTTTAGCGACCAATGCCGGGTCTTGAGAAATGATTTCTGATATTTTTTCAGAGTCTGTATTGCTGTCTTCAATAACGGCGTTTAGCTGCAGATAAACTTTGGGTGGACTTGGTAACGCTTTAACCTTGGCAATCGCTTTAATAATATGATCTTTAGTAATCGCGTTATTATTGTCAGCAACCGCAGAAATGGTTTTATGGATATTGTCAATGCTAAGGGGGGAAGCAAAATTATAATGGCTAATGTTTCTCGCTTGAGCGTTAAGTCGACTTTCAGATTCATTATCATTTGTTATCGCCACTCTTATCATCGCAGGATATTTGAGAGATATCGCTTTGAGTATCTCTAGACCACTTATCTTTCCTAAATTCAAAACACTAATAATAACGTCAAATTTATGTTGGTTTAGTGCTTTTAAAGCATGTTTAGCATTATCTACATAAGCTGTTTGACAGGGACCATCATAAAAAGCTTGCTTAAGTGCCAATAGCGATTGGTCAACATTATCAACGATCAGCACTTTCATTTTTATATTTCCTATTCCAAAATTTACGCTACACTTGACTATATTCAGCTATTTTGAGAATGTCCCTAATATCAAAAAAAGAGGACGATAACTCATTTGGTTAAGCGGATATTACATCCGCTCCATTACATCTATACCCAGAATATCTAAACCTTGTTTTAAGGTTTTTGAGATATTCAAACAAAGTGCTAAGCGGGATTGTTTTATACCTTCATCAATACCTTCTTTAAGGATCGGACAAGCTTCATAAAAAGTCATGTACAAACTTGCCAGCTCATATAGGTAATTACACAAGAGGTTAGGCATAGATTCACTGATCACGGCATCTATTACTTCTTCAAGTTGTAATAGCTTTAAAGCCAATGCTTTCTCTTGTGGTTCAATAATCGTAATATTTGCATTAAAGTTTGCTTGTTCAATTTCTGCTTTATTGAAAATACTTTGTATACGTGAATAAGCATATTGTAAATAAGGGGCTGTAGCGCCTTCAAAACTCAACATGGTTTTCCAGTTAAAAATATAATCGCTTGTGCGGTTTTTAGATAAGTCTGCAAATTTAACCGCACCGATACCTACTTTTGTTGCGATTTCATTCAATTTATCTTCAGCGTAATCTGGATTTTTTTCTTTGATCACTGCTTTTGCACGAACAATGGCTTCATCGAGCAATTCTGCTAATTTTATTGTTCCGCCCGTTCTGGTTTTGAATGGCTTACCATCGTCACCCATCATCATTCCAAAGGGACAATGATCATAACCAACATACTCAGGAAGTAGCCCAGCTTTTCGTGCAACAATTTCTACTTGTTTAAAATGTAAGCCTTGACGAGCATCGGTGAAAATAATAATACGGTCGGCTTTTAATTCGTTTGCACGATAACGACAAGCTGATAAATCCGTTGTCGCATATAAATAACCACCACCGGTTTTTTGAATGATAAATACCGGCGCTTCACCGTCTTTATTTGCCATTTCATTAATGAAAACAACTTTAGCGCCTTCACTGACTTCAGCTATGCCTTTTGTCATTAATTCTTCAACAACTACAGGTAAGTCCGGGTTATAAGCACTTTCACCCATAATATCGTCGCGAGTTAATGTCACGTTAAGTTTTTGATATATATCTTCACTGTGCGCAATAGAAATATCGATAAATAATTTCCATAACACTAAACAATCTTTATCGCCGCCTTGAAGTCTTACAACGTAGTCACGAGCACGGTCAGCAAAACCGTCTTCGTTATCAAAACGAACCTTTGCTTCTCGATAAAAATTTTCTAAATCAGAAAGGGCAGTTTCTGCCACTTCGTTGGCATTCAATTTGTCGCTTAGATGCGCCAATAACATACCAAACTGTGTGCCCCAATCACCCATGTGATTCTGGCGAATAACGTTGTCACCACGAAATTCTAAAGCGCGTACTACAGCATCACCAATAATGGTTGAGCGTAAGTGTCCAACATGCATTTCTTTTGCAAGGTTTGGCGCTGAATAATCAACAACAACAGTTTGTGACTTGTCTTCTTCAGTCATGCCACGTTGAGTTACACCCAATCTTTCATCATGGGTGGTTTTAGCTATTTGCGCAGCCAACCATTTTTTGTCTAAATGAATATTAATAAAACCAGGCCCAGCTAATTCAACATTGTCAGCAATACCGTTGAGATCTAAGTGTTCAACAACTTTTGTCGCCAATTCGCGTGGATTTGTTTTAAGCTTTTTCGCTGCGCCCATCACGCCATTGGCTTGATAGTCGCCAAAGTTAGGGCGATTTGAAAGACTAACTGCAGGATTTGTTCCTTCAGGTAAACCAGCAAGCACCATAGCCGCTGATACTTTTTCACTTAATATTTGCTTAATATTCATAAAATAAACTCTTTCTCATGGTTATCTGACTCAATATTGGCATCAATGATACTCACATGCGGTGCATGCTCCGTGTCATTTCTTTAATCTTGAGCCAACTAACTGCGAGAAAGGCGTTATTTCGCAGTTAGTCATATTATTTATAATTAATCTCATTTGATTAAGTAGAATGCTTTTTAACAAGGCGTTTACTCTTTTTTAATTGGGAGTTTAGTTTACTAAAAGACCGAAAAAAAAGAATAAATAACGCAGCTAAAATGCTATATACGACATCAAAATTAGTGTTCTCGGGTTTGGTGGAATTTAATGTCAGGATGACGCTCTTGCGACAAGTTCAAATTTACCATGGTTGGCGCAATATACGTTAAGTTATTACCACCATCTAACGCTAAATTATCATGTGCTTTTTTACGAAATTGCTCTAATGTACGTTCATTATCACAAGTACACCAACGTGCAGTTGCTATACTTATTGGCTCGTAAATAGCGTCAACTTTATATTCAGTTTTCAATCGTTGTACAACCACTTCAAACTGTAATACACCCACCGCGCCAACAATCATTTCGTTCGAGTTTAAAGGTCTGAATACTTGCACCGCACCTTCTTCTGAAAGTTGGATTAGCCCTTTTTGTAATTGCTTCGCTTTTAACGGATCACGTAAACGAATACGGCGGAACATTTCAGGGGCAAAGTTTGGAATACCACTAAACTTCATCATTTCGCCTGAAGTAAATGTATCTCCAATCTGAATACTACCGTGATTATGTAAACCAATAATATCGCCCGCGTAGGCTTCTTCTACATGCTCACGATCGCCAGCCATAAAGGTTACAGCATCTGCTATTTTTACGTCTTTATTAATACGTACTTGACGCATTTTCATGCCTTTTTCATATTTACCTGAGCAAATACGCATGAAGGCGATACGGTCACGATGCTTTGGATCCATATTGGCTTGAATTTTAAAGACAAAGCCGGTGAACTTTTCTTCTTGAGCAGTAACTTCTCTAACATCTGTTAAACGAGGTAAAGGTTTTGGTGCCCATTTAGTCAAACCTTTAAGCATATGGTCAACACCAAAGTTACCTAAAGCGGTTCCAAAAAATACTGGTGTTAATTCACCTTTCAAAAATTCTTCTAAGTTAAACTCATGAGACGCGCCAGCAACGAGCTCTAATTCTTCTCGTAAATCATCAGCATAAGTGCCAATGACTTTGTCTAACTCGGGGTTATCGAGCCCTTTGATAATTCTTTCTTCTTGTATCATGTGACCAAGACCTGACTGATATAGAAATATCTCGTCAGTTAAAATGTTGTAAACACCTTTAAATTCTTTACCCATACCAATAGGCCAAGTAATCGCTGCACATTTTATTTTTAAGACATCTTCTACTTCATCCATCACTTCCATAGGGTCACGTACATCACGATCCATTTTATTCATGAAAGTGATAATTGGCGTATCTCGCAAACGGGTAACTTCCATTAATTTAACCGTACGTGCTTCAACACCTTTCGCAACATCGATAACCATTAAACAGGAATCTACCGCGGTAAGCGTTCGGTAAGTATCTTCAGAGAAATCTTCATGACCAGGTGTATCAAGTAAATTTACTAAGCAATCGTTATATGGAAATTGCATTACAGAAGTCGTAATCGAAATACCACGTTCTTTTTCCATTTCCATCCAATCAGACTTAGCATGCTGACCTGACTTTTTACCTTTAACCGTTCCAGCTCTTTGTAAAGCTTGACCAAAAAGTAATACTTTTTCAGTAATGGTCGTTTTACCCGCATCAGGGTGAGAAATGATTGCGAAAGTACGTCTTAGATTGACTTCATTAGCCTGTAGCGTTGTCATGTTTTAAAAGTTCTCTTTGGTGTACATGCTAATGCACATAAACTATTTTCTTAAAGTGCTTAGGATCTTCTAATAATCCCGTATTTGGCGCGCATTGTACCATAAATAAAAAAAGCCGCATTAAGCTACTGGCCATTAAATGATTATTTTTAACGATAATTATCAAGAATAATATTTTTATTTTACTATTTATTAAATCAACAAGAAATAGGGCAGGTTTGAGTTATTTCTATAGCAAGCAGTTAGATTTAATTGAGGAAAGTAAAATGATCATTTAAACATTTGTGATTAATTATCAAGCACTCAATTTCCTTTTATATTATTTCATTATTCTTTTCTCAATATTTGTTCATCAACAAATGTTGTCTCTAAATATTATATCGGCAATGCGTACACATAAATTGTTACGTTATCTACTAACTGTGATCAGAATCAATATTTCACAATAAATTTTGCGTTAAATTAGACATTAAGCAGACAGTCTACAAATAGTTGGCAGCATGGTTGATTTAGCCAGAAGAAACTTTTTTAAAGCAAAGAAATTAAAAACCGCAGCAGCAATTCGCTTGCCTTGGGTGATCAACGAATCGATTTTCATTGCTGGCTGCACGCAATGCGGTGATTGTTTAACGTCGTGTCCTGAAGGGATTATTCTAAAAGGTGATGGTGGTTTCCCTGAAGTTAATTTCTTGCAAGGGGAATGTACATTTTGCCAAAAATGCGTAGCAACTTGTGATCAAAATCTTTTTGTTCAAAGTGCCGAAGTGCCTTCAGATAACGCATGGAATTCAGACATCTCCATTAAAGGCGATTGTTTAGCCGCTAACGATGTCGTTTGTCAAAGTTGTCAAGATAGCTGTGAAACTGAAGCTATCTCTTTTAAGTATGTAAATTCATTCGTACCACAACCTCATATTACGCTTAGCGATTGTACGAGTTGCGGTGCATGTGTTGCTGTTTGTCCGCAATCATCCATTCAATTAAAACCACAAAAGATTTCAGGTGAACAACCTGTAAATAGGAGGGTTATATGAGTGCTCTTGAGCAAATGATTTGGAATGTTTTAGGCTATTTATCAATGCCTGTTATTTTTTTAGCGGGTTTTGCAGGTACTGCATTAGTCGCAATTATTATTTTAAAAATGTTAGGCGTAAAGCCTGTTGGGGGAAAATAGTGATAAATCTATTAGAAGAAAAACCTATAAATATTGCGGGCGTTCTTTTTGTTGCTCAGCCAAGTAATACAACGAGTATTGCTAAAGAATTAGGAGAGTTCCCTGGCGCTGAAGTACATGAAGTAGCCGATAACGGTTCAATGGTCGTTACCATTGAAGAAAACGATTTAAATCGCGGTGAAAAGGGCCAAGGCCTTATTAACACCATAACAGATATGAGCAAGTTACCGGGTGTGATCTCGTCATCATTAATTTTTCATCACAATGATTATGGGCTACCACAACATCAGGGGAAAAAGGTATGACATTAACAAGACGTGATTTTATAAAAGCAAATGCGATTGCAGCAACAGCGGTTGCTGCGGGTATTGCAGTGCCCACTTCAGCTTCAAATTTAATCACTAAATCATCAGATACAACCATTAAGTGGGATAAAGCCCCTTGTCGTTTTTGTGGCACAGGTTGTAGTGTATTAGTTGGAACACAAGAAGGAAAAGTGGTTGCAACTCAAGGGGATCCTCAAGCGGAAGTGAATAAAGGCTTGAACTGTATTAAAGGTTACTTCTTATCTAAAATCATGTACGGGAAAGACCGCTTAACTCAACCATTATTACGGATGAAAGAGGGTGTATATGCTAAAGAAGGTGAATTTACGCCAGTAAGTTGGGACAAAGCCTTTGATGTTATGGCTGATAAATTTAAAGCAGCGATAAAGAAAAAAGGACCTACCTCCGTCGGTATGTTTGGCTCGGGTCAATGGACAGTTTGGGAAGGGTACGCAGCTTCAAAGTTAATGAAGGCGGGCTTCTTAACGAATAACCTTGATCCAAATGCGCGTCACTGTATGGCATCTGCGGTTGGTGGTTTCATGCGTACTTTTGGCATCGACGAACCAATGGGCTGTTACGACGATTTAGAAGCAGCCGATGCCTTTGTGCTTTGGGGTTCTAATATGGCGGAAATGCATCCTATTTTATGGTCGCGTTTATCAGACCGTCGATTAAGCCACCCTCATGTAAAAGTCAATGTATTATCAACCTACAAACATCGTAGTTTTGAGCTGGCTGATAACGGCATGATCTTTACGCCACAAACTGATTTAGCGATATTGAATTTTATTGCAAATTATATTATTCAAAATAATGCCGTGAATGAAGATTTCATGAAAAAGCACGTTAATATTCGTGAAGGTGTTACTGATATCGGCTATGGTTTACGTCCATCTCATCCATTACAAAAAGCGGCTAAAAATCCTGATAGTGGTGCTTCAATACCCATGAGTTTTGAGGGGTTTGCTCAATTTGTTAGTACCTATACCATAGAGCACACATCAAAACTTTCTGGTGTCTCTGAAGCTAAATTATTAATACTTGCTAAACTTTATGCTGATCCAAAAGTGAAGGTGACTTCATTTTGGACAATGGGTTTTAACCAACATACTCGTGGTGTTTGGGCAAACAACTTAATGTACAACGTGCATTTATTGACTGGAAAAATATCAGAACCAGGCAATAGTCCGTTCTCATTAACGGGTCAACCGTCAGCATGTGGTACTGCGCGTGAAGTCGGCACTTTTTCACATAGATTACCTGCTGATTTAGTGGTGAAAAATCCTAAACACAGAGCAATCGCAGAGAAAATTTGGAAACTACCAAAAGGCACTATTCCCCCTAAACCTGGTTATCACGCTGTTATGCAAAATCGCATGCTTAAAGATGGTAAGTTAAACGCTTATTGGGTTATGTGTAATAACAACATGCAGGCTGCACCTAATATCAACGAAGAAGCTATTCCTGGTTACCGTAACCCTGAAAATTTCATCGTTGTTTCTGATCCATACCCAACCGTTACCGCACAAGCTGCTGATTTAATTTTACCGACAGCAATGTGGGTAGAAAAGGAAGGAGCCTATGGTAATGCAGAGCGTCGCACACAATTTTGGCATCAACAAGTGAATGCACCAGGTGATGCTCGTTCAGATTTATGGCAAATCGTTGAATTTTCTAAACGCTTCAAAATTGAAGACGTATGGCCAGAAGAGCACTTAGCTAATAATCCAGAGTACCGCGGTAAAACTATGTATGACGTGCTTTATGCAAACGGCAATGTAGATAAATTCCCAATGAGTGAATCTAAAGGTGATACAAACTTTGAAGGCGATTATTTTGGCTTCTATATTCAAAAAGGTTTATTTGAAGAATATGCAGCATTTGGCAGAGGTCATGGCCATGATTTAGCTCCTTTTGATCGTTATCACGAAGTGCGAGGCTTACGCTGGCCGGTAGTAAACGGTGTAGAAACCAAATGGCGTTACCGTGAAGGTTACGATCCTTATGTAGAGAAAGGCAGTGAAGTACAGTTTTATGGTAAAAAGGATAAAAAAGCGATTATTTTTGCCTTACCTTATGAACCTGCTGCTGAATCTCCAGATGAAGAATACGATTTATGGTTAAGTACGGGTCGTGTACTTGAGCATTGGCATTCAGGCTCTATGACCGCGAGAGTTCCAGAGCTTCACAAAGCATTCCCTGATGCGGTGTTATTTATTCACCCAGATGATGCTAAGTCACGAGGTTTACGTCGTGGTGATGAAGTGCTAATTGAGTCTCGTCGGGGCGAAGTGAAATCACGTGTTGAAACAAGAGGACGTAATAGACCGCCAAAAGGTTTGGTATTTATGCCTTGGTTTGATGCAAAACAGCTGGTTAATAAATTAACGCTTGATGCTACAGATCCTTTATCTAAACAAACTGACTTTAAAAAATGTGCAGTTAAAGTAAAAAAAGTCGTTGTTTAGCACCGATTACATTTATGTAACCTATTAAGGAGAAGGTCAAATATGAAGATATTATCATTAATAATAGCGGCTAGTTTAGCCATTTCAATCAATGTAATCGCTAGTCAAGAAGTAGTAACAAATGGTGGGTTAGATACTGTTCGTGGTATGACTAAAATTAATGAAACAAAAAGTGCTGCAGCACTCAAACGTGTGATTAAAGATAAAAACCCGATAAAGCGTAACTATGTTCATCAACCGCCTGTTGTGCCACATCAAATTCGTGGGTATAGGGTGAATAAAGACAGCAACAAATGTTTAACTTGTCATGGCTGGAAGTATGCGAGAGAAACAGGAGCAACCAAAATTAGCTTAACGCATTTTGAAACACGTGACGGTAAAACATTGTCCGAAGTTTCCCCACGTCGTTATTTTTGTTCTCAATGTCATGTGACTCAAGCTGATGCGCCTGAGCTGGTTGATAATACCTTTAAGCCTGTTGAATCATTGGGTAACGAGTAAACAATGATTTTATCAAAGCGTAATTGAGAGGATAAAAATGACAAAAGAATCAAAAATAATAAGCTTACTGAGATATTTGAAATCGCCAAGTAGCGCAGCCTTATGGTTTATTTTAGCGATAGGTTTTGCTGGCGGTGTGATTTTTTGGGGGGGATTTAACACCGCCTTAGAAGTAACGAATACTGAGGAGTTCTGCATTAGCTGTCATGAAATGGAAGATAATGTTTATGAAGAGTATAAAGAAACAATACATTACTCTAACCGCTCGGGTGTTCGTGCGACTTGTCCTGACTGTCATGTGCCTAAGAAATGGACGCATAAAATTGTACGTAAAATTGCTGCGAGCAAAGAAGTGTGGGGCATGCTTACTGGTTTGATTGACACAAGAGAAAAATTTACAGAGCATCGTAGAGTGTTGGCTGAACGTGAGTGGAAGCGCATGAAAGAGAATGATTCACTGGAATGTCGTAATTGTCATAACTTTGAATACATGGACTTTTCAGAGCAAGGTAATCGGAGTGTGACAATGCATTCAAGTGCTTTAGCGTCAGGTGAAAAAACCTGTATAGATTGCCATAAAGGTATTGCTCACGAATTACCTGATATGAAAGGTGTAGAAAACTGGTAGTTATTTTTCTACAGTGAAAGCTACATAGCCTCATTTGAAAAACCCTTTAATTATTCATCATTAAAGGTTTTTTTTTTGGGTAATATATTATCACTGCTGGTGTTATTATTTGGTATGAATGATGAGGTAATAATTCGACTATACAGTATTTTTTTTAGTAAAGGTTAGAGGTTTTTCTTCATTACAATAGCATCTTCATAACCGAAGCCAGAGGCACTTGGGTAATAACCTGTTCTGCGACCTGTTTCGGTAAATCCATTATTTATATACATCATTTGTGCACTGATATTTTTTGAACGCACTTCTAACCAGACAATCGTGTTGTTTAGTTTTTTGGATTCCTTAAAAAAGTGCTCAAGTAATGTTTTACCGTAACCGTTACCTTGCTGATCAGGTAATACACAAATATCCATTAACGTTGCTTCACCAGCAACATGTTCACCAATATAAAAACCAATTAATGTATCTTGTACTTTTAAGTAGTAACCAAAATAGCGGTTACCAATACAGCTGATAAATGTTTTTTCGCTCCAAGGATGAGAATGACACGCAGTCTCAATAGGCATTAAGTTTTCAACATCTTTTACCGATATTATTGTGTAATTTAAAGTCATATTATTGAATGGTCTTGTAATGTTTGCCAAAGTGCTTTTTTTAATTCAGGTGAATTTTCCAAAACATTTAGAGAAGGAGTGATCAGGTGTTGATGAGTTAATGATATCTCGTTTTTGAGACTAAATTGCCAGCTTAATAAACCCAATGATATCGAGTTTTCATCGCTGCTTATTTCACCTATAGATAATCCTAAACTATTAACAATATCATTAAAAATATTTTTTTCAGTGATAGATGGTAATTCAATATCAAGATATTCTTCGTTATCGACAATACTCGCTTTGGCAGTATTTTTTAATTGCCAAAGATCAATTCCCATTGCTTGTAATTGTGAAAATTGTCTTTTAGTAATAGCCATAAATAAGCCGATAAAAATAGAGAATTAGGAATGGCGACATCATGACAGAATTTGAACTTAATACCAATTAATAGCGAGTATTCTTATATTGTTTTCTTAATATTCTGATTAATGACAAGCTGTTCAATTTCGTTAATCGGTATTGCTTTGCTGAAGTAATAGCCTTGGTATTGTTGACAATTTAATTGTTGTAGAAATTCAAGATGCTCATTTATCTCAACACCTTCTGCAATAACGCTAAGGTTTAAGTTGTTTGCTAAATTTACTATAGAACGAACAATGCTTTTGTCTATCTCAGATTTATGCATATCCATAATAAATGACCGATCAATTTTAAGCACATCAATGGGAAATTTTTTCAAATAGTTAAGTGAAGAAAATCCTGTACCAAAATCGTCAAGCGAAAGTTTGAATCCAAGTGCTTTAATCTGATTCATTGTTGAAATCGCTAAGTCTATATTCTCAAGCAGCATACCTTCTGTAATCTCAATTTTTATTCGTGAAGGAAAGATTTTATATTGTATTAATTTATCTTTTAAAAGTGCGATTAAACTTTCAGAATCAGAAAACATTTTTGCAGATACATTGATTGAAATAGGCCCGAAATTTATTGATTGCTTTTGCCATTGAGCTACTTGTATAAAAACCTTATTTATGGCAATTCTATCGATTTGATCTATCAAACCAAGCTTTTCAGAAAAAGGAATGAAACTGTCAGGGTAAATAATATTTCCATCAGGTTCTATCCAACGTATCAACGCTTCAGCACCTGAAATTATGCCTGATTTAGTATCTACAAAGGGTTGATAATAAAAATCAAAATAATCACTCTTTATCGCTTCTAATAGCTTTTGTTCTAGGGCTAATTGTTCAGCAGCTTCGTTATTCATGCGTTGTTCAAAGAATTTATAATTGTTCTTACGTTGTGCCTTAATATCAAACATGGCTAACCCAGCTTTACGTAATAGCTCCTGAGGGTTTTGGGCATCTTCCGGGAATCGAGTTATACCAATACTGGCTGTAACAGAAATCTGTTGTTTATCAAGAGTGTATACCTCATCAAAACAGGACAATATTTTACGAGCAACCGCTGTTGCACCATATTTAGGATCAGAAAGCTCTACCAAAACACAAAATTCTGCACCATTAATACGAGCAATAACATCTTTTGGATGTAATATGTCACTTAAGCGTTGTGCGATTTCACAAATTATTTTGTCACCAGCACTGTGTCCGTATGTGTCATTAACCTTTTTAAAATTATTTACATCCAGTAATAGTACGGTTGGTGACTTTTGAGATCTTTGCGAGTTTAACGATGATTGGGCAATTAATTCATGAAGTAAGGTTCTGTTAGGCAATTCGGTTAAATCATCATGAGTTGCTAGCTTACTCAGTTGTTTTTGTATTTTTATTTTTTCAGTGATATCCCTGAAAACACCGAGATAATGGATGATTTCATTGTTGTCATTTTTTATGGCTTCAATTTCTAACTCTAAGCAATAAACTTCACCTGACGATCTTTGATCATAAAGTTCGCCCAACCAAGTATCATTGAGCATCGCTTGGGTTCGTAATTTTTCTGAAAAATCAGCAGGCTGACCATTTATTTGAGCAAAAGTGACTTTTTGACCTATTACGGCAGATTTGTGTTTGTGGGTGTGAGTCACATAAGCATTGTTGACTGCTTCAATTTCAAAGTCTTTGTTTGTTATCCAAACAGCGTCAGAAGTGTTTTTAAAGGCAATTGATAACAACATCAGTTGCTTTTCACGGGCACTGATTTCCTTATTATAAACGCTTAATTTTAATTGTTCTTTTCGGCTGTAGTAGCGGCTAACCGCTAATAATATAATCATTAAAGCTAACGTACTTACAATAATGACAATAGTGCTTTGGCCCTTCGCAGATTCGAGTTCTAAGGTATTTAGTTGATTTTTAGCTTGCAATAATGTGATCTGTTTTTGTTTAACTTCAGTTTTATATTTTGCATGGAGAATATTGACAGAGTTTTGCTGGGCATCGCTATTAAGTTTGTTTATTAATAAGGTATATTGATCATAAAAATTTAATGCTTGTTCCCATTTCTGTTGTACTTTATAGGCTTTACTTAAACGTTGATAGGCTTCGGCCTCTAATCGTTTAAGTTTTTTCTGTTGGTAGTAGAGCAACGATCGCTTAAAAATAGTTTCCGCTTGAGCGTATTTTCCTTGCAGTAAGTAGATCTCACCTATAAAACCTTCTGCACCTATTTGTGATTTTTTATTAGCCGTAGAAGTGCTTAATTTCAACGCTTTTTTAAGCCACTCTTCTGCTAAAGTAAGCTCATTAAGCATAATGTACGTTTCTGCAAGGCCTATGATGGCACCTAATGTCTCTTTAGGAAAAAGTTTGCTTTGAGGATGATTAATTGCTTTTTTATAGGACACAATAGCGTTATCAAACTGTTTTAGTTCAGTATAGTAAACGCCATGGTTTGCAATATAAGTAATGTAATTTGAACTATTGTCAAACTGTTGTGATATTGCTAAAGGCCTCTCAAGGTATTTTAATGCAGCAATAAAGTCTTTTTGCGCCCAACTTATTAAGGATAAGTTATTGAGCGTGGCAGTTATCCCTTTTAAGGCATTTAGCTCTTCAAATAAATGTAAACTCGTAAAAAAATATTTTTGGGCATTGTCATAGTCACCCATAGAAAAGTAAGAAATACCTGCAAGATTGTTTAATTCGGCAATGTCTAGTTCAGTGATGTAAATCTGACCATTTATAATTGATTCTTTTTTTTGGGATTTTATATTTTTAATTTTATGAAAGGAGTCTAAGACAATTTTAAGTGCAGCTATGTGTTTCTGCTCATTTTGTAAAGCATGAATGTGGCCATTATTTGCTAATATTTTTAGTGCCTGTTGGGATTTTTCAGAACTGATTAGGCTAAGAGCCTGATTATATTTTATTTGCCATTTACGACTTTCAGTTTTTCCCACCTTTAACTTTGCGCTGTTGTGTAAACGACTAATTATTAATGCATTGTATAGTGGGTTTTTAAACGATACCGCTTGATTTAGTAACTGATTTAAAAGTTTGTCTTTTTTTTGGTGAGGCATGGCATCATCGCTGCGTATATCTTGGTAGCGTTTATATATGTCTTGTTCGGTATTACTCTTTGCAGCGAGAGAAGCAAATATTATAAAATATAATATAAAAAATAATAAGAAAGGATATTTGATTGGGTGTATTGAATTAGATAGCGTCAAATTTTTCCTGTCAGGTATTATTTATTAGAATGAATATATTATAGTTTATATTTTCATTACTTCACCTAACAGGGGAATATTAGGCACTAATGTACAGAATAATTAATTATTATATTTTTTATAGTCGCTTTTATTTTTAGTCATTAGCAAGAATTTGCTAATAAAAGTTGGCAGGGGTGGAGAGATTCGAACTCCCAACCATCGGTTTTGGAGACCGCTGTTCTACCATTGGAACTACACCCCTGCAACGGATTCGAATTATACCCAAGCCATTACAAAGGTAAAGCGCTAAAGTGAAATAAAATGAAAAAAACATCTGTTCGCTCAAAATATCAACATTGCGCTTGTTAAATTGTCACTTATGATGTTTTTTATGACGAAAAAAATTAATACATTAGTTATTACAAAAACGTAGGGCTACCGGATAAGGAAATACGTCTTCAAAATTACCCGCAGCGACATTTCTCTGACACTCCTGCCAAAAACTGGCTTCTAATAGGTCAGCATGATGAAGGAGAAAAGCATTCCTATACTTAGTATTAGCTAAAGCAAAAGTGGCAATTTCCTCTGGAAACATATCACCAGGTGCAACGGAATACCAAGGTTCAGCGGCATAAATTTGTTCTTCAGTAATTGCTTCTGGTTTTATGCGAAAATTAACTTCGTCCATATACGTTATTTCATCATAATCATAAAAAATAACGCGTCCGTGACGTGTAACACCAAAGTTTTTCAATAACATATCCCCTGGAAAAATATTGGCAGCAATGAGCTGTTTTATCGCTCGACCATATCCGTACATGGCTTCTTCAATTTCACTATCGCTGGCTTTAGCTAGATATAAATTAAGAGGCGTCATGCGGCGTTCAATGTATAAATGTTTGATAATGATTAACTCGCCTTCAAAACGAATTATAGATTGAGCAACACTGAGCAGTTCATTTAAAAGTGCTTCACTAAAGCGATCTTTTGGAAATGCAACTTCAGAATATTCCATGGTATCAGCCATTCGGCCAACCCTGTCGTGTAATTTTACTAAGCGATATTTACCTTTGACGTCTTGCTTCGTCATGTTTTTACTGGGGGCGAACTTGTCTTTTATAATTTTGAATACATAAGGGTAAGAAGGTAATGTAAATACCGACATCACCATGCCTTTAATACCTGCTGCTAATTCAAACTTATCGTCACTAGCGTCAAGGTGATTAAGGAAATCACGATAAAATTGTGTTTTACCTTGTTTATGAAAACCAATCGCAGAGTATAAGTCAGCTAAGGTTTTATGAGGAATTAAGCGCTTTAAAAACTGGACTAATGCAAATGGATGCTGACAATCAACAAAGAAATACGCACGGGCAAAACCAAAAACTACGGCCATCTTGGTACCTTCGGTTAGGAGTGCATCAATATATATGCCCGCTTCATCACTTTCTTTCTCATTATTAAGAATAGGGACAATAAAGGGTGTTTCTCCAGCAGGAGATATAACGCGGCCAATAATATAGGCACCTTTGTTACGATAAAATATAAAGTCGAGAATATCAAATTTCAATTCGCTGAGTTTATAACGTGTTTTATGCGCATTTTGACGGAACGACTTTATGAGACTTTTGATATCTCTTTCCAAGTCAACAAAGGGTAAATTAAAATTAGCTTTACTCATGATAGCTGCAATGGTTTGCTGAAGGCCTAATTCACTTGGAGAGTAACGAGTATAAATAACATGACTTGAAATGTTCTTTATTTGTTCAACGTTACTTTTTACAAAAATAAAAGCATTGTGATAATACTTACGTTCAAACAAATGACAAAAAATAGAATTATAAAAGCTTTCCGCCAGTTCAGGCTGATTGTGTTCTTTTAATAACCCCATATAACTTACCTTGACGCTTTGCCATAAAATTTCGTCAAGTTCAGAAATAAAAAAGTCTTTTTTAATCGTTTTAAGTGTCTCTTCTACACGTTTATCATAAAAGTCTGTTCTAGCCCTGGCTGCATCTTGCACGGATTGCCACTGACATAGTTCAAAGCGTTGCTTGGCTGACTGGGTGATTTCACTAAAAAGGTAAATATGACGTTCAAAGCCGTTAAGGATGGTTTTGGCGATAGCAAAAGCAATATTATTCATGATATTTTTCAACTAAAAATTTATTGATAATTTTAGCATACGATAAATTGTCAATAAGGGGAGATAAAGTTTCCAATATGATGATTATAAACAAGGTAAATACTTACCCAATTTTTATTTATCCTACATTCGTCTTTTATTACCGCTGTATGGGCGTTATTACTTGCTATTGTTAGCGCTGAACACTAAAATTACGCGTTTTTTATTCCTTAAAATAGTAGTTGAAATTGGTATACACATGCGCGTAGCTGACTTTTCTTTTGATTTACCCGAAGAACTTATTGCCCGATATCCGAAACCGGATCGTACTTCAAGTCGTTTAATGTCTGTTGAAGGTAACAGTGGTGAAATCTTAGATCTTGGATTTACTGATATTGTTGACCAATTCAATGCAGGCGATTTACTCATTTTTAATAATACCCGTGTTATACCTGCACGTATGTTTGGACAAAAAGAAAGTGGCGGAAAGATTGAAGTGTTGGTTGAAAGAATCATCGATGATAAGCGCTTCCTTGCACATGTGCGTGCGAGCAAAGCACTTAAAGTGGGTAATCAAATCACACTAGAAGAAAAAGTTTCAGCCACTATGTTAGGCCGTCATGGTGCTTTGTTTGAAATTGAAATACAGGGTGATCAATCCGTACTTTCAATGCTCGAAGAAATAGGGCATATGCCTTTACCGCCTTATATTGACCGTCCTGATGAAGATAGCGATCGAGAAAGGTATCAAACGGTTTATAATGAAAAACCAGGAGCAGTTGCTGCCCCTACTGCGGGTTTACATTTTGATGAAAATTTATTAGATAAAATGAAAGTGAAGGGCATTGAGTTCGCTTTTATCACATTGCATGTTGGGGCCGGTACTTTTCAACCGGTAAAAGTGGATGAAATAGCTGACCACGTTATGCACTCTGAATATGTTGAAGTGTCAAATGAAGTTGTTCAACAAATAGCAAAGACCAAAGCTAAAGGCGGACGTGTTATCGCTGTTGGAACAACATCCGTTCGGTCAATAGAAAGTGCCGCTAAGGTTGCCAAAGAAAAACAATTGCCGCTTGCTGAATTTTATGGTGACACGGATATTTTTATTACCCCTGGTTACAAGTTTCAAGTCATAGATGCGTTAATCACAAATTTTCATTTATCAGAGTCAACGTTATTGATGCTAGTCAGCGCGTTTTCAGGTTACGAACATATGATGAAAGCTTATCAACATGCGGTGAAAGAAAAATATAGATTTTTCAGTTATGGCGATGCGATGCTATTAACGAAGAAAACCCCATAAGAAAACTGAGATAAAAGCAAAATAGAAATTAAGATTTAGAGCTGTAGTTAGCTTTAATAAGACAAACATTTATTTACTATAAACAACCGCTAGCCTGTTTCGCTAGAGGGTTTGGAGAAAGTCTGAAATGACAGATAAAACAACAGAACAAGTGACTCCGTCAGCAAAAAGTAAAATGAAGTATGAGCTATTTAATACTGATGGCAAAGCACGTCGAGGACGTTTAACGTTTGATCGTGGTACCGTAGAAACGCCTGCTTTTATGCCGGTTGGAACTTATGGCACGGTTAAAGGCATGAAAATGGGAGAAGTTGAAGCAACGGGTGCTGAAATTATTCTTGGTAATACATTTCATCTCATGCTTCGCCCAGGCACTGAAATTATTGAACAATTTGGTGGATTACATAACTTCATCAATTGGAACAAGCCGATTCTCACCGACTCAGGTGGCTTTCAGGTTTTTAGTTTAGGTAAAATGCGTAAAATCACCGAAGAAGGTGTTAGATTTAACTCGCCTATTAATGGTGATAAAATCATGCTTACACCTGAACGTTCAATGGAAGTGCAACGTAGTTTAGATTCAGATGTTGTCATGATATTTGACGAATGTACGCCTTACCCTGCGACACATGAAGAATCAAAAAGCTCAATGGAGTTATCACTTCGCTGGGCACAGCGCTCTAAAGATGCTCATGGTGATAATACTTCTGCTTTATTTGGTATTGTACAAGGTGGCATGTATGAAGATTTACGTGAAGTCTCAGTTAACGGCCTAAAAGCTATTGAATTTGACGGTTATGCGATTGGCGGTTTATCAGTAGGTGAGCCTAAAGAAGATATGATACGTATTCTTGATCACACCGCCCCCTTGATCCCAGAAAATAAGCCCCGATATCTTATGGGTGTTGGAAAGCCTGAAGATCTTGTTGAAGGTGTTCGCCGTGGTATCGACATGTTTGATTGTGTCATGCCAACGCGCAATGCGCGAAATGGTCACTTATTTGTTACCAATGGTGTTATTAAAATACGTAATGCCAGTCATAAAACGGACACAAGTCCATTAGACAGTGAATGTGATTGCTATACGTGTAAAAACTATTCACGTGCCTATTTGCACCATTTAGACAAGTGTAATGAAATATTGGGTTCACAATTAAATACACTACATAACTTACATTTTTATCAGCGAGTTATGAAAGGATTGCGTACCGCTATAGAGCAAGGTAAATTAGACCACTTTGTTAGCGAATTTTATGCGCTACGCGATTTACCTGTTCCAGAATTAAAATAGAAAAGAATCATCCATTTATTAACAATAAAAATCAGAGGAAATTATGAGTTTATTTATCAGTGAAGCACACGCAGCATCAGGCGCACCAGCAGGTGCCGATGGCACATCAATGTTGATCATGTTAGCCGTTTTTGGTTTAGTTTTTTACTTTATGATTTACCGCCCGCAAGCTAAGCGTGTAAAAGAGCATAAAGGATTAATGTCAGAATTATCAAAAGGCGATGAAGTATTAACGCAAGGCGGTATTGTTGGTAAAATAGTGAAAGTTTCAGATGAAAAAGACTTTATCGTAGTCAGTGTTGCTGAAGGCACTGAAGTAGTGCTTCAAAAAGCTGCGATTAATGCAGTGCTGCCTAAAGGCACAATGAAGTCATTGTAATTGTAAGTAAAGTTAGGTTAGCTCTTGGTATGAATGTTTCACACCATTACTAACCTATTTTGTCTTAAAAAAATGTCAATAAAAAGGATGAACTTGTGTTAAACAAATACCCCTTATGGAAAACACTGATGGTGCTATTTATAGTCGCCTTTGGTGCTTTGTTTGCTTTGCCTAATATATACGGTAAAGATCCAGCGGTACAAATTTCAGGTCTACGTGGGGTGGAAGTTAATCTTGCGTCACTTGATGTCGTAAAAAGTCAATTGACTGCTGGGAATATTTCATTTTTAAGTATTGTACTTGATAATGAACAGTTGTTAGTACGATTTACTGATACCGAACAACAGCTTAGAGCTCGTGATTTACTCGATGATAACTTAGGTGACAAATTCTCTGTTGCTTTGAACTTAACGCCAGCAACGCCAACATGGTTAGCAAGTGTTGGTGGAACACCAATGAAGTTAGGTTTAGATTTAAGTGGTGGTGTTAGCTTCCTTATGGAAGTGAATATGAATGAAGCAATCGTTAAAGCGCAAGATGCTTTGGTTGGAGACTTTCGTACAGACTTGCGTGGTGAAAAAATTCGCTACCGTAGTGTAAAAAAATTAAACAACTCTATTAACGTGCAGTTCCGTAATACTGAGGATTTGACCGCAGCACATGATTTCTTAAAGAAACGCTATCGTGACTTTTTGATGACAGAAAATGCGAGTAACTTAACATTATCTGCAAAAATGACCGATCAAAAAATTAAAGAAGTACGTGAATATGCTTTACAGCAAAACATTACTATTATTCGTAATCGTGTTAATGAATTAGGTGTTGCTGAACCACTTGTTCAGCGCCAAGGTAAAAAACATATAATTATCGAATTACCAGGTGTTCAAGATACGGCTAAAGCTAAAGAAATTCTCAACGCAACAGCAACCATTGAATTTAGATTGGTTGATACTGAAGGCGATTTGAGTGCGGCATTAAATGGCAGAATACCGGCAAGCTCAAAATTATTATATGAGCGTGATGGAACGCCAGTCTTACTGAAAAAACGTGTGATGTTAACGGGTGACCATATCGTTGATGCAGGTTCAAGTTTTGACGAATATAGCCGTCCACAAGTCAATATTTCTCTAGATTCTGCTGGCGGCGGAAAAATGTCAAGCGGTACTAAAAGTAATATTGGTAAGCCAATGGCAACTGTATTTATTGAATATAAACCGACAGAACGTAAAGATGCAGAAGGTAATACAATTTTTGAAAAGATTGAAGAAGTTATCTCTGTTGCAACGATTCAAGCGCGTTTGGGTAAAACATTCCGTATCACAGGTGCAGGAAGTCAAAATGAAGCGCATAACTTAGCTTTATTACTTCGTGCTGGTGCATTAGTTGCGCCTATTCAAATTGTTGAAGAGCGCACTGTTGGCCCAACACTTGGTGCTGAAAATGTTAGATTAGGCTTCGAAGCTATTTTGATGGGCTTTGGTTTAGTCTTCATCTTTATGATGATTTATTACCGTGCTTTTGGTGTAGTCGCAAACTTAGCGCTTGGTGCTAACTTAATATTAATTATTGGCGTGATGTCTTTAATTCCAGGTGTAGCATTGTCGTTACCGGGTATGGCGGGTATTGTACTCACTGTTGGTATGGCTGTTGATGCTAACGTCTTGATTTTTGAACGTATTCGAGAAGAAATTCGTGAAGGTAAGTCGATTCAACAAGCGATTCACCAAGGTTATGATGCGGCA
>Ga0115005_10000649_pt1 | contig 27025 bp, 26 predicted proteins | sample ArcOceMetagenome_FD_87163 | JGI IMG/M metagenome (GOLD analysis project Ga0115005, IMG submission 87163) | Marine eukaryotic phytoplankton communities from Arctic Ocean - Arctic Ocean - Greenland ARC118M Metagenome | ecosystem: Environmental > Aquatic > Marine > Oceanic | place: Arctic Ocean...
GTGTTACGTGTTGTCATTTTATGTCACCAAAAATAGCTTTCATCTTTCGCTGGTTTCTTTTGTATTTCGCTTGCTCGTTTTACAACAATAATCAAAAAATCGCCTCTTTGTTTTTCTTCTTCTTGGCATTTATCTTCCATTTCATTGGTTCGATTTATTCGACATTCTTTTTATGGTCGTGTAGTATGTTTATGCCACATCCTTGTTTCGTTGACGATGTTGATGAAGATTGACGCATTTCAAGGTTTGTTGAAAACTTTGAATGCATGTAACTCCGTTCGCTTCCACAGTCTACACTCGTAGTACTGTAGCTTTACAGAAGTACTGATCCTCTCAAATGCTGTCAACTGAATGATCGGAGCATAGAAGTGAAGACAGAGATGAAAGACAAATAGTAGACAATGTTTCTGCAATTTACAGTTTACACGTAGTTAGAGTTTTCAATTGCTCCCTAGTAACGAAACCTTCGTCATATAGTACTATCAAATTTCGCAATAAACTTGTTTCAACATCCGCAAATATTAGCGTCTGCAGACTTGTTCTCAGCTCCATCAATTTTGAAGCCGTCGTTTGCTCCATTCATGTTCCTTATTCCGCCCTTACTTCTGCTACTGGCCTCCAAAGCTTTGTTATGCACAATACCAATCAATTTTTCAAAAGCCTTCAATACATTTTCACCGCTCTTTGCACTAGTCTCGAGCATCTCCATCCCATATTCAGCACAAAATTGCTCAGCCTTCTCTTTGGACACTTCGCGACTTGCCTCAAGGTCGTTCTTATTTCCAACCAAGAGTTTGGCCAAGTCATCGCTCGAGGCATGATCATTAAGCTGCGTCATCCATCGTTCTCTGAGACTTTCAAAACTCTTCGCATTGGTGATGTCGTAGACAAGGATCACACCCTTTGCCTTACGGAAGTATGTGGGCAAAAGAACACGCGCGAATCTCTCTTGACCAGCGGTATCCCAGATTTGGGCCTTAACCTTTCCATGTTCTGTATCAAGCATCTGTGTATCAAACTCAATTCCCATGGTAGCGCTAATATCGTGGTTCATTGGGCGGTCAGGATTCGTCAAACGTGCGACGAGTGAGGTTTTCCCTACGCCGGAATCTCCAAGCATTACGATCTTGTAAAGCGGTGGCTTTTGGCCTGCTGATGTTGCTCTAGTTGACATGACGGATAAATAGCTTGAGGTAATGTGAAGTGGGAGTAATAGTTTGGTTATGCAGATGCTTATTCATCAATAATAATGCCTGACTTACTCGCTCTCGCTCCTTGTCGAAATGAATCTTGTTTGCTGTATGTGCGGCGCGGTGCGGTGGGCGGTCGAATTCTTTTTGCACAAAAGTTTGCTAAATTAGCTCGATAGACAAACTGAACGTGCCGGAGAAAATCCGCCCTCCTCTTGCATCACGATCGTCAGAAACCCTCTCATTCCATTCAAAACACATCCACACATCACACGCCGGTATGGTAGCGGTAAGCGGTAATGTACTGTTGTCTGGTACTTTTGTGTCCAGAACACATACTTCTTTTATTCCTCTCCTCTGGTAGATATATTCATAAATTCTATCAGTAGACAGCAATCATCCACAGTTCTAACAAAAGTAGACCATTTTTTCCATGACGAAGTCAGGACCAAGAATCATGGCCAAGACTTGCCTCATCGCTGCCATCTGCGCCACTGCTCGCCGTGCAAATCCAATTCGTTCTGTTTCAGCTTTCACTGGATCTTCCCTCATATCATCATCTCCCTCTGTTGCTGCCAGACATAGTGCTATTGGTGGATCTCCTGCTTTCACCCGTTTGGCAATGAGTACTGAGGTATCTTCCACTCCTCAAATTCTGAAGAGAGTCAAGACTGACGATGCCGCTCCTACTGATGAGGATATCGCCATCAAAGGTTGGGTGAGGACTGTAAGAAAGCAAAAGACTTTGGCCTTTGTTGAGGTAAATGATGGATCTTCTCTATCTGGAATCCAGTGTGTATTGCCCTTTGATGATATTAATGACGATACCAGAGCTGGTGAGTCTTGCATGCTTATTTTACTTTCTACTGTACCTTTTCGAAAAAAGTCCTTTCTCATGATTGCATCTTTATTGACTTGATTCAATAGAAATCGAGAAACTTACTACCGGGTGCTCTGTTGAGATTGTTGGCCGTATTATTGAATCACAGGGAAAGCAAAAGTACGAAGTGCAGAGTTCCAGTTTGAGGATCGTCGGTGAATGTCCAGGAGAAACTTACCCCCTCGCGAAGAAACGTCACTCTCTCGAATACCTCAGGACTCTTGCTCATCTTCGTCCCCGTACCAATACCATTGCTGCTGTAGCTCGTGTTCGCTCTACTTTGGCAGGATCAATTCATCAATTCTTTCAGGATACTGGGTTTGTTTACGTTCAGACGCCTCTAATCACTGCAAGTGATTGTGAAGGTGCAGGTGAAATGTTCCGTGTGACCACATTGGATTTGGATAATGTCAGTGAGCTACCAATGAAGAAGGATGAGGATGGAAAGAAGTTGGACGGTGTTGATTATGAAGAAGACTTTTTCGGAAAGCCTGCATTCCTTACTGTTAGTGGCCAGCTTGGTGGAGAGACTCATGCTTGTGCACTTGGGGATATTTACACTTTTGGGCCTACTTTCCGTGCTGAAAACTCACAGACAACTCGCCATCTCGCAGAATTTAACATGGTTGAACCTGAGATGGCTTTTGCTAATTTAGATTCTGCCATGGACAATGCCGAGAATATGTTGAGGTATGTTGTTGGAGAAACTTTGAAAAAGTGTGATGAAGATTTGACTTTCTTTACCAAGTTCTATGATAAGGGATTGAAAGAGAGATTGGAGAAGGTTGTGGACAAGCCTTTTGTCCGTTGCTCCTATCGTGATGCCATTAAATATCTCCAGGAAGAAATAGCCAAGGATCCGTCGAAGTGGCAATTTCCAGATGTAGAGTTCGGGACAGACTTAGCGACGGAGCATGAGCGTTGGTTAGCAGAAACCAAGTTCAATAGCTGTGTTTTTGTATACAATTACCCGAAGGATATCAAGGCTTTTTACATGCGTGACAATGACGATGATAATGGCGAGACTGTGAACGCCATGGATTTACTTGTACCGGGAGTTGGTGAACTCGTTGGTGGTAGTCAAAGAGAGGACCGTCTTGACGTCTTGCTTGCGAAGATGGAAACACTTGATTTGGACCCTGAAGATTATTGGTGGTATCTTGATCTTAGAAGGTATGGATCTGTACCTCATGCTGGATACGGACTTGGATTTGAACGCCTTGTATGCTATGTCACTGGCGTTGATAATATTCGTGAAGCAATTGCCTTCCCTAGGTATCCTGGAAATGCAGAATTTTAATACAAGGTTTCAAAAGAAATAACAACTTCTAGCCAATTAATCTTTTGTTTTTTTCTGTAGTCCATTCCATGTGCACTGTTGCCCTTCGAGAAGGCCTATCAAAGCGTGAAGAATTCCCGTTCACTGCAGCTAACACGTCCCAGCTCCGATCATTTTCTGATAAAAATTCGACCTCTGACGATGGTTCATCATCCCCAACATGACGAGTACTTGTTACAGCCAACGTTTTAGTTCGAACAATATTTGAACTAGCCCACGACTGCTTTCTTGAGTCGTCATCATCCTCATACCCTTCCTTCGGGCCTTTTTCAGGATCATCCTCGTCTGCTGTTGGAATAATTGTGGATGAATTCTTTTTACCAAATACTGGACGCAAGCTTTTCATCTTTGATGAAACAGGTCTTTTCAGCTGGTTTCCATCGTTTTCTGACGCGCTACTTGACATTTCATGTCCTTCAGCTATGCTTGGTCTCTGGATTGCATTTCTGTGCAATAATTGTCGATCACTACCTAGTTTATGTGTTGGAGTTTTAACATGAATACTTGGCCGTGATGGTCGCCTCCAACTGTGCTTTATTCTGTCTTTTTCTGTAAGGCTCTCATGTGTGGTGTGTTCTAGGAAAGGACCACGTAATCGGTCGATGGCGTGTTCATGTTTGGACGCTTCCAGATATTGCTTTAGATCGTCAAGTTTATAAGTATCAATGCTATACAGGTGACTGTATCCAAGTGAAGTAGTTGTTTTTTCATGAGTGCTCAACATCTCATTTGGTCTGAGGTCGCGAAGAGTCAATTTAAGGTGCAATTTTCCTGCAATTTTCCCATTCGGATCCTTCACAGATACTTGCTGAGTATCATTACTGCATTTTGTAATTGATATTTCAGTAGATCCTACAAATGTATGCACTTGTCCACTTTGCCATGATCTGATCACTATTTGCAAAGGGTGCTCCTCGTCGCCAAAATACTTCATTGAGATGTTTTCTCTCCAGCGCATCGTTTTCCTTACAGCACTACGGCAACACACTGAACCAAAGGTAAAAATAGCGTAAGGAATTCCATATTTTGTTTTAAGGCCCTTTCCGCTCACAATTTCAATGTCCAACACTTTTGTTGGAAGGCCATGCTCCTTGTACGTCGATGACGTAACTATGTGCCCAATGACTGAACCAGTTTTAAGCAGGTTTTCTGCCCCAGTATTATCTATACTGTTCATGCGGCCCCGCTTCAGAACGTACAGGCGTTCGCAGTTCTCTCCTATCACTGAAAGATTTTCGTTCGGTACAGCTAAGTAGGGTCGCATCATTTGTATTAGGCTTCCCAGTGCTCCATATGCTATGCCTGAGATAAGGTTAGTGGACCGAAGTGGCTCGAAGCAAAAGTGCCGAAGAACTTCATTTTTTAACGTTGATGACAAATCTACCAGGATCTCTTCCTCTCTTATATTTTGAAGCTCTGTGTCGTCGTACTTGTAGTAATCCAAGATACGATCTTGTGCATCTTTGTTCAACATATTTGATGCCATATACCTTTTGGTACATTGAATTCTTCTATTATTTGTTCCAGACTGTTGATCCCTTATGGATATAATTGATGTCAGAATTGCAGTGATGCCTGCATCGCAAATCACAGCACCAATTGTCATTACAATCATTGCGAACACTCTTTCTACATTAGTCACCACCGGTATTGAGCCATATCCAATGGTTGTAACTAAATAAAATCACATGGATACCAGCAATTAGATACGAGAGATGAAAATATCACAAAGTTGGACAGATCTCTACGCGACTTGTACTCACCCGTATATAAAGACCAGTAAAATGATCTCAAATAGCGTCCACCTTTTTCAACTCCGGTTGACTCATCCATAATCAACCATGTATCTCCATTTGGTACATGTCCAAGAAGATGAAACACACAAGCAAACCAATGACAAAGGAACAAGACAATGAAGAATATCTGCATTAATCTCAGTTGCGCAGTCGATATGGTAAATTTTGTTTTTGTGTTCACATTTTCAACAAATGTACTGAGGTATTTCCCGAAATGCCTCAGTCTTAAAAATTGAAGCAATCGAAGAACACCATACTTCCTATCTTGAATTTTGAAGATGTATCCAATTGTTGATGCAGGTATACTAGTGAGCACGTCGCCACAAAAATCGCTATTCAAGTACACACGTTTAAATTCTGAGGGTTCTAGAAGGAGAAGGCCATCTTTCATCACTGCAAACTTCGTCAGATGAGCGAAAATATCCATGATGAAAATCGTATCCATACAAGTGTCCAGCACAAAAAGGAGTATTCCTACCCCAGTGTCTAGAAATGATGCTTGGTATGGTATCATGAAAGTAAATATAATGATTTGAAGTAACACGAGGAAGTCCCACGCAAATCGCACTTTTGCCTCCGGTAAAATCACGCCTTGAGGCAATAATTTTGTTTCCTCGGATATAAGCATCTTTTCCATCTTTGAAGACTTTAGGTTTCTGATCATCTGTATATTTAAGACAGGAGACGGGAGACCATCAATTTAGATTTATAGCAATCATATGAAGCTAATTGTGAGCTTGATCTTCATGCTTACCTTTGTGATAGATTCCTTGGATTGAAGAAGTTGGTCATTATTCTTTCCAAGGTATTCAGCATACTGCTTGCTCAAATGATGCTCATGCATGCAAGTCATGAAGTCCTGTGGTGACAAATATTAAGCCCAGTGTTAGCTGCTGCAAAGAACAAATAATGATGTACTATCCTTTGAAGTCTTACCTCCATGCTAAAGCTAAAGATTTCACACGCATCGACGGCTTTTGCTGAACATAATTGAGGCTCAAATCCAAAAAATGATGCATCACCGAGGACGCAGTTATTCACCGTCTTAAATTTGACGTTTTTTGACGTCAGCAAGTCAACATTGCCCTTGTACAAGAATAGAAGAGAGCTGCACCTCTCACCCTCGTAGAACAGAGAGTCGTCTGGTAAATACAATTCAAACCTCATGAAGCTCAAAATGTGCGCAACAAAGTCAGCTGTGCAATCCTTGATGAAAAATGTCTTCCGCAGTAGAGGCGACATCATGTCGAGTAGCATTTCTGCTCTAAACGAAGTCGGAAAAAATGTCAGAAGCTTTGTACCGTTGACACCAAGTTGCCTTTGCCACAGACTCTCGTAATAAGCATCAATTTTTACCTTGATCCCATCCGGGAGCGCTTCAAGTTGACAATAGGTGGATACTTTGTCAGTTCGCAATTTGTGAAGACTGGATGTTACATCTAGTTGTGATACGATGTCTTCGAGCAGTGCAATGACCAAGGTGTAAATTGCCGTTCCAATGATAAGGATGATCGTCGAAAATATAATTTCCAAAGCCGAACTTTCATTTGCTGTGATATCTCCATATCCAACGGTAGTCAGCGTAGCCATGGACCAGTACAGAGAAGCGACATACCGTTGCATCATCAAATCTGTATCGACAACTTTACCAGGACATTCAAGAGCCTCAAAGAATAATCCTTCATCATTTGCCCAATTTTGTGGAATTTTGTTGGCATTGCTGTACGTGTACTGATTGAAACTTGCTATCGTATAAAAGATACACGCAACAAAATGAGCACTTAGCAAAATGATCATCATGAGCTTCCCTACTCTGATTGCATTTTTTGGGACCCTCACTCCGATTTTCGCCATAGTTGATTCAACTCGGTGCATTAAAGCTTGAACCTCCAGTAAACGAAGCATCTTATTCATTCTAAATAGAGACCAAACCTGCAATTCCCACAGAGGACAAAGAGTTGACATGGTTGTACCAGGACGAACGAAGAACTCCAAAGGTAATAGAGATAACACGTGCCACTTCATTTTCCCCGATTTCAAGTAATTGGACCATATCTTTCCCCTCTGGATAACGAGGTGGTTATCATCATAGTAAGCCAAAAAGCACGACCGAATGACAACATCAATCAGCAATAAAAGGTCTCCGGAATAGTCCAACACTGCCCAAGTCGTACTTCTCTCGTAATTTTCCATGAATGCTAATCGAAATGGTAAAGCGACCACACTATAAATTGTGACCAAAAGAATCAATCCAAACCAAAACTGAATAAAATAGTTGTCTGGATGAATGTACAGTGAAGATTTCAGTTTTGTGTTTTCGATCGCCTTCGCCATTGCGTGAATAGATCCACGCCTATTCCCCTTCCCTTTCGAGGATCTCGCGATTTTTGTCAGAAGGACTCTTACATGAGGGAAATCATCCACAAGACGATTGAAGACTGAGCGACTCAAATGCCACAGCTCGCAGTCAGTAACAGAAATAGCGAGGTAGGGATTCTCATCCCAGTGCTCCAAAAGACACTCCTCTGCAAAGTAACCATCAACATCGAGTCGTTTGAATGCTTTCAAATCACCAGAACCTGCCTTGCCAAGAAGATCGACTGTGCCACTTTTTATGAAGTACATACCGTCCGAGGGGATTGACGCCGTCAATATCATGCTCTGGGATCCAAAGAAACGTTGATCTAACGATGTCATGAGCTTGCGTAAGAATCCAGCTTCGCAATCTGAAAAGAAGCTACAATTTGAGATCATGGAATGAGTTACATGTATGAGCAGATTCGTTTTGAGATGATCCGGAAAAGCTTTGCGAAGCCATAAATCTTCGTGCACACCCCCGTGCTCTCGTTCGGTGTAGTCAAAGTATTCTTGAATTTTCTTTACTTGCTCAAGTGGACGAGCATGGCGTTCCATGAATCTCTGCACAAGCGACAGAAAGAAAAAGGATTAGATTAAGTTGGCTGGTATATGATCTCACTCATGATGATTCCATTACATGTCATCGAAAGACTTACCATTACAGAGTTCACCTTGTGATCGATATTATCTTCAGATATGTCAACATCGTGGAAAAAGCTTGTAACGTTGGCAATGATTCCAGCTGTGAATGTCGCACCAGCTGCTCCAACTATTACAGCGTAAAGAGTCTCTCGGAAATTTTCGGGGGTAAAATCTCCGTATCCTACTGTTGTGATAGTCGTCAACGCCCAATATACTGATTTATACGCGCTCTCATTAAATCGAAGCGCATTCCAACCAGCACTGCTCCACACTATGATGAGTATTGTTGAAAGAAACATCATGAGACCAGAAGCACTGGATTCTTGCATCGTTATAGCCAAACAGTCATCCAACTTTTGTCGGAGCCGGGAAACTAAACTTGGCAATTGCATTACTCGTATCATTTTCGGTATCCGAAATAATGTATGATGGCCAAATATCAAAGCAAAGACATCATATGGTATAGAAGCAATTCCGTCAATGCGAAACCATTCTGAGTTCAGATAATGCCTCCAGATTAGCCCTCTTTCTACTATTGTTTGGTTTTTGCCATTATCAAAGCTCACATACGCATAAGCATTGACTCTAAGGTAGATATCATATAGGAACGCTGCGTCAAAAAGGTAATGAATCCAAAAATCCCAATTGTGAGCAGTATCAAGAGTAGACGATCGAAAGTTTATAGCGAATCGTATTGGACACGAAATAGCTTCATACATTATTGCAATTATTGCAAACATATTCCAGTAGACATGAATTGGAGAGTTCGTCAGTATTCTCAGACCTTTGACGTTTACTTCTGTCTCCCCCAACATATTCAACAGTTTCTCTGACTTTGGCTGACTTTTCATAGATGCCACATAACTCGCAATCTTCTTCATGCGACTAAGTAGGAAAATTAGTGGGCCGCAACGCCATGAGAAACATTTTAACTATATGTACTGGAACTTACAGTTGCGCGTGCTGCATGGTTGCTTTAGAACCTGGGTCGTCACTCCTTCTCAAGTTGCCCCCAAGAGATCTGAAATCAATTTCTTGCACTGAATGATCATCCATGACTTTCTCAAAGGCATGAAATGTCAAGGCAAGAGCCTCTGTGAATTCAAGAGATCGTGCACCTACTTGGTTTACAGTACCAAAGAGAAGTTGATAGGCACCAATAAAGTCACCATTGACTAAAGTACCCACCCCTTCTGAACTCGTCCTTATGTACAATTCCACTCTACCGCTTTTTATAATTACCAACTCTCTCTGTTTTTCGCCTTCATAAAGGATGTACGACCCAGGAGGGTATATTCGACGAATTAGAGCTAACGTAATCTTGGATATAAATTGCTTCGATCTATACTGCGGATTGAAGAATGGCACGTTTTCAATCAAAGCTGTATTGGAATACGAGCATTCCTTCACAAGCTGATCAGGAAGACCATCGAAAAGGACATTGTCTAACATACCATGTTGGGACTTCTCAAGGTACGTAAAAAACATTTCCACCCTTTCCCGCAGGGAGTCTGGCACTGATCTAAAGGTGAGCCATTTGTTGACATTATCCATCTCGTGCCGAAATCGCATTCTAACAACGTCAATATTTGATAACACAGAGGTCATATTTGCGATGATTAGACCGTAACCGAACACACCGAATAGCATGAACACGCACGCCATGGAAATTTCAATGGTTGAGCGAGAGGGTACAACTGAATCACCGTATCCAATGGTGAACAGAGTTTGCATGAGAAAATACACTGACCGAAGGAAGAATAAAATTTGGGGACAGTCATCACACTCATTTTCTTGTCCCAAAACACTGCAAACTTCTGGATCCATCACATCTGTAATCACACCATCCTTGGCAATCCATATTTCACTACCAAGTACGAGCTCCGTAAAACTATCAGGACCAGGACAAATATCACCAACTGTCGATGAGGACCAACCGAAGTAAAAACTTCCGAATATACACATTAAAAGCTGCGTAAAAAACAAAATAATACCCATACGAAACACAGGCTCATTGACTGGTTCCTTCATTTCAAGAAACGCTTTTAGTTCTTGAAACTGGGCAGGAAATTGATATATGCGTATCATTCGAAGGATATTAAAATTGGTACTAAGAGCAACATTGCTTTCCGGATTCAGAAAAGGCGCCAATGGCGTCTTGAGGACAGGAAGACATACAATCAAATTCATTTTGAATGCAAACGATCGTATGTATTTTCTCTGAATCTGTTTCAAATTGGTGATGGTACGTCCAGTGTCCTTGTCGACATAGGGTCGAAAGAAGTGTAGAGCCGTATCAAACACAAATATGACATCCAATGCAATATCTGCAGAGACCAGGATCGACGGTGTTCTGTCACCAGTCATAATGAATAATCGAATTGGGGTCATTACTGAATTGTACCAGATGACGACGAAAATAAATAGCTCCCACGACAACCTAATTCTCGAGTTAGGCATCAACATCACCACCAGTCTTTTGATAAAATCACTTTGTCTCTTTGTTCCTCGCCGACCTCCTATACGAATAGTGTCGTTGTCCTCCCACATGCTACCCGAACGCTCGGACATTGAAAAGCTTTTTCTGATCATGAATCAATAGATGATGCAGTTAGAAATCAAAATTGGACGAGTACAAGCATGCTTACTGATGAGCAACTTATTCTTTTCCATACTTACTCTTGCATGATGCCAGAGGATTGTTTTTAGAGCCTTTGTAGATTCATTCGATTTTGACTTGAAAACAAATTAGAAAATATTTGTCATAAGTTCAAATATTTGCGTAGAATGAGTTTTTTTCAATCACTCTATTGAATGACCAATTTGTGAATAAATCGAACGTTTATTGATAATCCAAATAACTGGTAATGAGAGAAGAGAAAGAACAAAGTCAAGCACCGGGCATTTCGTTTAAACCAAAATTATGTCATGCTCACGCCCACCAGGATAACTCTTGTTTCCACGTTCATAACACGGCTGAAATACTGCATCAAAGGCTTGACTCGCTAAACCTTCTCGTTAGAAGGAGGTCATCCTTTGCAATTGAGAGGGTCGTACGCATAAGCGAGGAAGTAGAGAGTCAATCATTTCAACAAAATCCCGCTTCCAATGAAGTTGACACTGAAAGTGACGATTTGACGTCGAAAGTCCACGTGCTCGCACACAGAGACCCTAAATCAGTACTTGACACAGATGCAAGCAAGCGACTTGAACACATATTTGACAGGTACATGTCTGAGCATAAAGAGGACTCTGACGCTCCAACAAAAAAATCGAAAAAGCGGAAAGGATTAAACCGAATCCAGGTGAAGCGCGGTGAGCGTCTGAAGAAATCTATCCTAACCCTTCAGAATCAACTACAAAAGAATTCTTCAAGGTATCTTTCAAGATCGGCAAATTCACTCCGCTTCCAGTCAACCAGTGTGGTAGATGATGAATTTCCCATACCAGTCAGTGAAAGTGAAATGGATCCCAATCTTTTGCTTACTTTAAGTTGTGAAAAGCTTGCTATTGATACAGGAAGACGCTTGTTGAAGGCAGTTGTATTGCACGCGATCAGTCAAAAGCTTTTCGTGCTCATGTTTTGGTTCATTCATTGTCGATTTTTTCAGGTGAGAATATTTTGGCAGCAAATCATGTTCATGCTCTTGCTTGCAGTAATAACGTATTCCCTACACGTACCCGTAGAAAAACTCGAGTCCTGAACAACGTTATTTGTTGACCAAGATTGCTACAGTATTTCCAAAATTCATCAACATGTTAACCGTAGCAGCAGCTCCAAAAGAAAGAGATGTTATTTTTCGCTTTTATCCTTTTGTATTATCAAAAGGTATATTCATGGCCTTCAAGTTTCTGTGCCCAGGAAACCGAAATTTGTTTAAGGGTGCATTCCAGAGAATTCTCTACCTCTCGATATTTCGTCTCTTGACAGGACTTGATATATGTCCAGAGTCAATAGATGCATTGCGTTTGAAACTGTACCCCGATGATCTCAACGAAGAAGAATCATCAGATACAAATGCCGAAGACAACGAGCTCCGTCCAATGGGGATTCAGCGAGAGAATCCAAATTCCACAAATGGGCGAAATCATTCAAACTTGGCGTCGGTGAAAGACTGTTCTAAAAGGTCATTTAATGACGATAAACCTGATGGTACGACTAGACACAGCAAGAGAGACTCGCTCGTGAAGTTTGTTGGCGACCGAGAGTCCCTTCGTTTCCGTCCTGACAAAACATTGAGCCCGAAAAAAAATCCTCGACAGCAGCAAGTTCTGTTTGATGCTTATCAAATTAGTCCGTTATTACAGCAGCATCTCGGAAGAGAATCAAATTCAAATGGCCCAAAACATTTCATAAAACGCACAGAACCCGTGGCACACTGCCAATCAGGGGGCGTGGAAACTTATCAATGTAGAAATAATGGGAGAGCCATCGAAGCCGAGGATCAGATGATGGAAGAGCACAAGCGTAAAATCTGTGACCTGAAATTAGCGTCGATGCAAGCTAACTTTTCAAATCGCAAGCATTTAAACGCCCTAAAATCTCAACGCGAACAAATTTTGTCCGGTGGAAGGGCAAAGATTCAAGAATTTGCTGCTTCCATCACGTCTGGTGACATCAAGTAATATACCGCAGTTGGGTCATCGATGAGTTGTACAGTCAAAAGGTATTGTCGTGCTCATTAAAGTAATCTAAATCATCTGGTTTCATTTTCCAAGCATTGGGAACAAACTCTTCCAATATATCACACGTGAGTTCCGTGCACTCAAGCCTGTATTGGCGCCAAAGTCCTCCATCCTCACACCGTCCAGCATCAACAATAGAAAAAGTCGGTAGTTTATCAAGATATCGAAAAAGCTGTCCTATCCCTACCTCACCAGATTCAACAATCTTGATGCAATCATGAGAATGGACAGTAATAACAGATGTAGCCTTGCAAAACATCTTTGCAGCGATGAGAGGTAAAAGGTTGAGCAGAGGTTCCATGTACAGTAATAACAATTAGAATCAAAGCTCTACCGGTAGCTTGTACACTCACTTGATCAAAAACGGAAAGATGAACAATTCTATCCCAAATAGCTTCGTCTTGATTTTCATCCACATCATTCATATCGGTACCACCACAATCACCGTACACGCAGCTCTCCCTTTTCACGCATCTATCAACATGGACATGTACAGGTGCATCATAAAACGAACTAAATATCCGTTGAAGATTTCCGTTGGCAGTCAGTGCAATTCGATCAAGGGGTGACATATCAGGAACTTTAACTCCATATTGTGCCGTGAGGGTTCCTCCAGTGCTCGTTACCAACCCTGACTTTGTCGGTCCAGACTTGATCTTTGTAGCTGTATCTCTGCCTCTACTTGCGGCTTCAGATGCAAGATCCGCTGGCATGCCTTTTGTTTTCGAGCCTGTTGCGGATTCAACATCTATTGCACCAACATATTGGTTTTCAATTATTTTTCTTCCTTCACTCTTCGTTTCATCATCAATATCTATAGCAGCGGTGTCATGATTGTCACGATCCCCCCTAATTTTTTCATCATCATCATCCTGTGAAGGATCCGACATGATATCACCCAATGTCCCTGCACCAACGTAATCAAGTTGCTTTTCACAGATTTTCGCTACATCTGGATCACCTCCAATGTTCTCCAAGTTTCCTTGCATGCCGTTTGCAGCATTGGGTGCAGTTCTGATACTGGTATTATTGCCATTGTCATTGTTGTCATTGTCATTATTTAAAATGCTCGTATCCAAATTCATATCAATGTCAGAAGACGATACATCCTTTCCTTTGCTATCTCGATCATTTCTGTAATTGAGTGGCTGACAGTGCGTGGTACAGTGAAATCTTGTGCTTTTTCGTTGATCTAATGGCACGACCGTGAAGCATTGGCAAAACAGGCTTGAGAAGTTTGCCTGAAGGATTACTTGTATGCACACTATTTTTATGAGGAAGAATTTTTTACACTGCATTTTTGGTCGCTTCCTTTATTCTATTTGGAAGCCTTGCCTTCTTTACCACTTTTATGTTTAGAGGTGCTTTCTTTGCAATATGAATATGTACTATTACCCATTACAATGAGGGGCGGGGGGGGATCGAACAGAATTGTTGTTCCTTTGCTCTTTGTTGTTCATCGTCAGAGCGAACAGTGAAATACCAAGTTGAAACATGGACAATACAATATTAATAAAATCGCCCTTTTCCCCTTTTCTTTCTCTTCTCTCTCCGTCCTTCGCTTCGTCGGAAAAACGACGAGCGACGAAAAGAACCAAAACAATCAACTCAACACCTACACTCAACACCTAAAACCCAACAACTCTAGATTTGAAGACTGTAATTGAACACAAGCAAGCAAACTTTTGCTTTCGATTAGAGACCATCACATCAAAAAATCATGTCAGCTCCAATGAAGAGAGTCGCAGAGGCGGCAGCAAAGAAGGTAATCCCAGCAGCATCAAGAGCCGTCTTCGCCAAAGAATCCGCCTCCATCGCCCCTTCGGCCGTCAGTTCCACCGAAACCCAAATGCCATGGGAAGGATGGGTATCCTCCTTCCTCTCCTCCAAACTCGGCCATGAACGATTCGAAAAAATCCGATCACTCGTCGTATTCAGGACCGACGACATTCACCGTGGTAACCAGATCCCTTTCCCCATCACCAAGGTGCCCATTAACAAGGATGGGTCACTCACGGCTCAATTCCGCTATCCTTCTCCTGGATCCCAAGAGGGCGGAAGGCAACCCGACGAAGACCAGGGGACACTCTACGACGACCCATATTTTGTTTCCTACTACCCTCGTGACACTTCTCGTAGGGACCATGACCCCGCTTTCCCCAGTCAGGAACTCGAAAAGCTCAAGCTCGAGCTTTTACCTCAGGACGATGAGAAGGTTCAGGAGGCCATGGCTCAATATGAAGAGGGGGCCAAGAGTAGTCCAGGTAACAAGGGAACGTTTGCTACCGGAAAGAGCGATTTTGATCCTACCGGTTTGAGAGCTTCCATGAGTACAAATAATGAAGCTGTGGCCAAGAGTTTGGATTCGTATATGCCGAATCATCTTCCCACGCCTGATTGGTGGGATAAGCAGGAGGAACTTGCTGCTTGGTATGCGGAAAATGATTTGCCCGTTCCTCTTGGAAATACTGGACATGGTACCGTTCCTCGTGAAGGAAGAATTGCTAGATGGTAAATAGAAATGTTATTGTAGGATTAGGTATGAGGTTCGTACGATACGAGCGTCATGCCATACCATACCGGACAGTAAATTTTGGAAAGCGGGGATCCACGAGATTGAAGAAGAATTTTGGAACTTAAATTCTCAAGATAATTATGTGCAGTGGAGTTCGTGTAACAAGAGCAGTGGAGGATAGATTAGTAGTTGACCCTATCGTTATTAAAAAACAGTAAATCATTACATTTAAAATAAAAAGTTGGCAAGCTTTTTGGTAGAGAGGAATTGTTAATGCATTATGTATGTCATTACATTAGCTCACCTGAGAGTACAGTGGACTACTCTTGTTTGCTGGAAACCTGCAACGCAAGTCGCCAGCGGAGAAAACCACTCTTGTGTTTTTGTTTTGCATTGATAGCGTACGTGTACTCGTACTCCCGATAGAAGCGCGAACCTTGCGCGTCTCTCGAAGCCTCTCGCGAGCCAGACACCAGACACCACCGCCCGATCAAACATCAAACATAATAATATTCGAAGAGAGTATCATCAACAACCAGAACAAAATCATCATAAAAAATAAATACTACGAGTAGACTTCGTTTGTTTCAGAAGTTTTTTTCAGAACGAAATGTCAAAGAAAATTCCAGTTGGACCCGAACCAGTCCTGACCAGCCGCAAGGAGGTCGATGCCCTATACGAAACTCTAGACGCTACCACAAAAGCCCTCAAACAACTCAATGTAGAATACATAGTTACTGGCGGAAGTCTCCTTGGAGCCATTCGACAACATTCCATCTTATTTTGTGATGATGATATTGACATTGCCATTATTGACAATTCCAGTGATGGGTCAGTTTATAAAAAAGTGTCTGAGAATTTGCAGACCTTGCTGAAAAAGGAATATAGATATACAATCAAACCTTGGGAAGGAGGCGATAAAGTCAGACCCAATAGAATGAGCAATGTCTTCCTTGATCTATTTGTGCTTCGAAAATATAACAACGTTATGGAATTGAAGGAAGTAATTGGTGCTAAAACGAACGGTCAAAGCCAATCGGAGGAATACGTCCAATCCCTTATTACAAAAATGCAAAGAGCAGCGTTTGCGCAAAATGAATTCCATGCGATGTTCCCATTGTGGCACTTTAACACTAGGAAAGCAATTGAAATGTGGACGAAAGAAGTTTATAGACCACAGGAATTATTTCCACTGGATAGAGGTCTTCGTTTTGGCCCTCTAGTTGGAATCCAAGGGCCGAGATCGCCTGTTTTATTGTTGAAACGAGCATTCGGTTTGGATTGTTTCGAAGTTTATTATCAGAGTGCTAGTCATCACGGAGCAAAGGATAAGGCTAATCACAAAGAATCGAATGATTGTGATCTGAAGGCTCTCGTACAAGAGGGTGGTACTTGGGAGGCAGGGAAGAAAATGCCACTAGAAGATGAACATTATTTACCGATGCAGCCAATATCGAGAGCAAAGAGGCGGCACACATTGCATGGTCGCGAACAATTAAATTTGTATTTGGAAAAGCAATCTAAACTAGAAGCTTCGTGGGGCTGGGACTCTACGGTGTCTTGGGATTCAAATGATTTTTTTGAAAACTCTAAAGACGGCCCTCCTAGTAGAACTGTTTACATGGATGGCGTGTTCGATTTGTTTCACATTGGTCACCTGGAAGCCATACAACATTGTACAAAACTTGGAGATAAAGTAATCATTGGAGTAACTGGACAGCAGGATGCAACTGGATACAAGAGAGAACCAATAATAACAGAATCAGAACGGGTCGCCGTCGTTTCGGCTATAAAGGGTGTAAACTATGTTGTTTGTCCATGCCCTCTTATAGTTACGGAGGAGTTTATGGAAGAGCATAGAATTGATTTAGTTGTTCATGGATTTGGATCGGATGCAGACGCAGAGCGACAAAGAGTATTTTTCGAACCCCCTATGAGATGTGGGAAATTTCAAAGGATACCTTACTATCAAGGGCTGAGTACAACTGATATCCTCCTGAAAATTCGTTCAATGTCAGAGGATGCATTTTAATCTTGAAATAATTTTACATCACTATTCATTTTGTAAAATTAGCTGTGCCAGTACAAAGAACCGACAATTAATCCCACAATTGTCAAGATCCATAAAGATATTTCCAAGATAGACTGTGGAAATACAACTTTTGCTACAACTCTTCCCAACACGATCATCTTCTCTGTAATATGCGACTCATCAGTGGTAAGGACCTTTAATGTTTTTGGCATCCGCTGTCTCTCAATTTTCCATCTAGCTAGACGTCGAAAGAATCCGAACATTATGGATAGCTGCACCGGCCGTGCGTTGTAGAAATCAAGAATTTGGTTTGTAGCCATATATTCATTTTTTCGATTTTCTTTGAGTGATATCATTGTGTCTTCATCCAATGTAAGATTAGGTAAATATCTACCCCCAATTTCCATCAGTGCTTCCAACGATAAAAAGGTCCAAGACATTGCCTCAAGAAGTTCTGCAATATGGCAAAAGCCAAGCCCAAAATTCCTTTCAAGTTCAGGCATTAGGTCCTCCAATCTTTTAGCATGTGGGAGAGATGTCTTGATAATGAGAGTATGTGTCGACCATAATTCAGAATAAAGGGTATCAATTGCTTGTTCCTTGCTCGACTTCCCTGACGAAAGGTTGTCAAGAAATTCCTTATGAGGCTCACTCCAAGACGATTCCCAAATATCTACACACTTTTTGAATCCTGGATCGCTATCAACATCAACTCCACTTTCTGTACTAAGCAAAATATCTGGGACCAAACCTGCCTTTGCGGCACCTTTATAGAGAGCTACAGTAAAGCCAATATTCATGTATCCAAACCATGAATCTGTAGATATCTTAAAATCGTCTTTTTCGAGTTTCAATTTAGTGGCTGAACAAGACAGCCTTCCCGATCTCCGCTGCCAATCCAATTGTGCGAGGTAAGCCCAATGCCAATGCATAGCAAAATCATCCCCCCACACAGAACCAGTATTTTCAATTATGAATTTTCCTAGAGCCATGCGATGCTCAAAATTATATGGGTCGGCAATTTATCCCAATATTCGGCAAAGCATGTCTCGGAGAAGGATGAAAGTCCACCATCTTGCCAAGCATTCAAGTCAAACTTCTTTTTATGTGCTACCACCATGGTAAAAATATTGAGCGGTACTGTAACACACAACTGAGATAGAGAATGATTTTGCTCCCAAACATTAATTTGTGTGAGGTCACAGCAATTATTTTGGTATCAATAATGTGAAGAAGTTGTGAAAGAGCCATGTAATGTGTGTATTGCTGGCACCACTGGCACATACCGTATGTATCATACGGTATGTCGTACTGTACGAGAGTAGTCTGTCTGTCCTACCATTTTTGTAAAAGCCAAGCCGGCCGCCCCGCCGGCAGCAGAGGTAATAGCTATCATACAGTAGTACCGTACCGGTATCGTAGATACCAACGCTTGATCCACTCATTCGATCAAGTCATGTTTCGCTTACTTATACTACTGCCTACATTGGTTAGTGTTAGTGGGATGGCATTAAAGCCTCCAAAAACTCAACCAACAACAACTCTATCTCGACGTAATGCTCTCTTCACTGGAGCAGCAACTATAGCAGCAACCACTGGTATCTCTACTATAAATCCTCAGCCATCGGGGGCTATCGACGTGAATTTCTCAAAGGAAGAGGCGCTCAAAGGTCCGCTTGAAAGAATTGAACTGTTGAAAAAAATAGTTGGTAAACCTTCGGATCAGGAAGTAGAAGCTGCGATTGCTGCTCTAGAACAACTGGATCCGTCAAATGGGAAGGCTGCAGTGTCTGCCAAACTTGATGGAACTTGGGAACTAATCTATAGTGTCAATGCAGAAGCATTTTCGCCGCTACTTGGCCTGCCAAAGCCAATCAGACCTACATCTCTCCAATTAGTTGGTGAAGATGCAGCACCAGTTGTTGGATCAGGAAGAATAGCACAAGTATTAAACTTCCCGATTCTTCCCTTGTCTTTGATTTTATCTTCGGGCACAGTACCGGTAGAATCTGATTCTTCGGTTCTTGAGATCTTTCCTCCTTTTCGGTTGGAGGCAAAATTTGGTGGGTTCAAGACACAGATTGTAGAATCAGGTTCAGATGCAGACTTTCGCGCTTTGAATGCTAGGACCGAAGAAGCCCAGGCTGCGGGTAGGAATATGTATAAACAAAGGTATTTAGAAACGACCGGCAAGAAGGGCGATTTGAGGATATCAGAAGTTATTGCTGGGGATCCTGTTCTTGTGGTGAGTACCTCATGTTGATGTGCATAATAAATTTCAACCAAATGACCCCCCCGGCGGCTAAATGAACATTATTTTGAATTATTAAAGGGGGAAGTTTTCATTCATAGGCGAATTTAAGCAGCTTGCGACTAGTGAAGCGGTAGCGTCATTACACAAATTACCCTGTGTGGATGCAGATGCACGCGTAGCCATGTTTCAGGCACTTTCTATTTTTTGAAACGAAAGTCTCCACTTTACCGATACTGACTGTAAACCAACATTTCAATTTTCTCAAGACCATCTTTTTAAGAGTAATTCAGGTGTAGGTTACAACTTTGAAATATTTACAGTAGCATTACTAGGTTGGGTTAACAATCTAATTTCTGACAACAAAAGAAACTTCTCAAATGTGGGGCCTGTGAGTGATCACGTGATAAAATAGATTGATTGATTCGATTGATTCGATTCAAGGTGATTTTTTGAAAAAGTAATACCAACTGGATATGGTTGATCGGGCCATTTTATGATTGATTGACAGCCACTGTTTTCATCTTTCAAATTTTATGAAAAGAAAAAAACCTTTTCATGAACATACAAGTACTGCATTTGCTACCACGCTGCTAGTATCTGTATTCTCCTTGCATCGAATCCTACGAGTTTCCTCTACCGAAAAGACATATCAGCAGACTATCATGAGAATCTTGACAGGAGACGACTGTGGATTGTTGAAGGAAAGTATTCCTGAACTATCTCGCTCTAACGAGGGGTCAGAAGAGTCCCAGCCATCAGTAGAGATGGGTGTTAGTAGGCTTGGAGATGAAAACGGTGGGGTCCAAATGAGTCGGACTCGTGGGGTTGTAGGATTGTCCTTTTGCCAATTTGGTTCCTCAAATGATAATGCGGATGATGGCTCTCTGAGCTTTTGTGCCTTTCGTGCTGATGGTAGTTTAGAAAAATGGGAGGGGTTTTCTCCATACAAGTCAAAAGAAGATAGAATATGCGGAGGAACATACAAGTTATCCAAGACGATTGGCAATGTTTTTGACGCAAACGAGACAGATAATGATAATTACACAGGAAAGCCAATAGCGATGTGTTCAGCATACACCAATCAGATTGTTTCCACGCAGAACACTCCTCGGAACATTGTCGCATGCTGTACCTCGACGGGTCTCATTTCTGTGGTTGATTCAAATGCTATTGAAAAAGGAGTTGTTGCAAGATATGATACGTATGGAAAGGGCAATAGAAGTGATCCTTCTACTATTGGTTACACGAAAGGGAAGTTTTTGAATAGGGATATTGCCACATCGTTGGCCATGAGCATTGACTCTAAATCCGTGGTAGTGGGAGGTCGAGAGAGGGCGGCTACTATGATGGATGTAGAAACTGGGAAACAAACTTGGAAGGTAAGAAGATCTACTTTTTCAGTTCAATGAATTATTACTATTTATTCACCCGCCCGTATCTTCATTGTCCAGGCCAAGAATTTATCCCCAAATCCACAGACACTACTACAACAACCAATTTGGGCTACTGCAATTGAGTTTTTATCAAAAACAGATACAACTCCAATCAATGGATCACACGATTTACTTGCTATAGGGACTGCTTATAAACAATTACAAATATACGATATTAGATCGGACGCCACTCAACGGCGCCCGGTACTTTACACCCCTGAGTGGGATTCAACGAAGAAAAATGTTTTGGAACATCGAGTGACAAGTCTTTGCCAATTAGATTCGAATTGTATTGTTGTCGGAGATGCTGCTGGGTACATGCATACGTTGGATTTGAGAAAAATCAGTAATAAGAATGGAAGAAGTTTATCTGCTAGTACTGGGAGATTCAACGGTCCAGCTGGTTCCATTCGCCAGATTGTAAAACATGAAACTTTACCCATCATTGCTTGTGTAGGGTTGGATAGAATGATGCGTACATTTGACATCAACAAGAGGAAGCAGCTGGATTGCGTCTATTTGAAACAACGACTAAATTGCATGTTGTTTTGTTCAGATGGGACTTGGGATAGCAATGGATCTCTCGACGATGATGATGCAAGTGAAGTAGGAAGCGAGGAAGAAAGTGAAACGGAAGCTGAAGGTAATATTGATGATAAAGATGAAGTTGAAGATTATGTTGATTCTTCAGAGGGTGAAGGGGGCGGACTGGGTGATGAATCAGACGATGCGGACGCTTCTGACATGGAAGGTGAGGTAATGCAGAGGAATGACGAGGCGCCAAAATCAAAGAGGCGACGAAAATAAACAGTGCAAGAATTTTAAAGAAGCAATATCACAGGATTTTGTATCACGTCTCACAATTCATATTGTAGGACGAAAATAAACAAAAACCAAGCAAGAAGGGAACACAGGATTTTTTATCCAGCAACAAATTTGAAATTACCCTCCTTCTTTTTTGCGCGATCAAGTCGCACGTTCTGAAATACATGATAGAGATCCTGGATCAGTTCCTGGCTGGATCTTATTATGTACTGGATCTATCTTTCTTACTGATCAACATGTCACAAGCGATAGATGTCACCACGCACACTTCACTTTTCATTTGTACTTGTACTCGTACTCAATACACACACTTCAGTCCATTTTACATTCCCAGTAAGGAACAATAGTTAGAGATAACGTACGTGTAGCCAATATCGTAACTAAATCAAATCATGCAAAAGAATCCTATGGTGGGGGCGACGTCCACATCATCACATTCCGAACAGGGTTCTCATAACTCAAGCCGATTTGTCAACCTGAAGTTATACGGTTTCTGGAGATCATCATCGACGTGGAGGATACAAATTGTTCTCGCTGCCAAATCAATTCCGTTTACGTTCCATTCAATTGATATTTTAAACGGACAATCGAAAGAAGAAGATTATGCTACGAATGTGAATGCAATGAAGCAGGTTCCTGTTCTGGAGTGCATTGATACTGCCCAAAATGTTGACAACGATCCAAATGGAGACACTGGAAGAATAAGAATAACACAATCTCTCGCTATAATTGAGTTTATAGAGGAAGCGTTTGTCGACGACGGCTTCTCTCTGTTGCCGACAGATGCAGTGGATAGAGCACGTGTGAGGGAGATAGCTGAGATTGTCAATTCTGGTATCCAACCCTTACAGAATTTATCTGTCATGGATATGATAGATGAATTTGGAAAAGGACATGTGGAGACTAAACTCGGAAATGGGAAATTTTTTGGAAAGCATCATATAGAGAAAGGATTGAAGGCAATTGAGAGTCTAGTAAATGCCCAAAAGATGCTGAAGAACCAAGGAGGACACTTTGCAATTGGAAGTTCGAATCCAACTTTGGCTGATGCTTTTATTGTTCCCCAGATGTATAATGCAAGGAGATTCTTCGTTGATTTAGAGGCAACGTGTCCTTCACTATTAGAAGTAGAGGCTCACTGCTTGCAACATCCCTGGTTCAGTGAGACACATCCAGATGTGATTCGAGGATTGTACCCATATTTTGCAATTTAGCTTTATAACGAGTACATCCTTTGGATATAATAGTCAGTGAAGCGATTTCTGATACACTTGTAGTAGTAAAATATAATTTTTGTCTCCTCGTTAGTAGAACTAGAAAAACATACGCGCGTACGTGTAATGTACCTTGAACCTGGGGGTAACCCTTACTTTGAATTTTAGTGCTTTCCTTCTGATTCTTTCTATTTTTCAGGAAGCACAGGCAAGATGCTGTATTGTTCATTCTACCAATCATTGCAGTAAAAGGGTATGCATACCGTAAGTACGATCTAGTATGAATACTAGTACTCGTTACATCACGAGGAGAGTTTGAACTTCATCTACCAAAGTAAATACGGTTAAAATTATCACGAGATTGGAATGGATGGATGTTGAACCTGGAAGATCGGGAGCATTTTCTACGTAAGGTTTGTACTAGGATTGCAGTGGAAAAGCAGTTACAACCACCCGTTAAAACGCATACGAAGGATACTAACTTCTTGAGGAGCCACTGACTGATGCGGTCAATAATCAAGAAGAAGGAAACATAACAAATAACCAATCAATCAACCATGAAGTCTATCGCCGCTATCCTCGCTCTCGCCAGCTCTGCTGCTGCTTTCGCTCCCCAGACTCAGTCTACTGTAAGTCAGGTGCAAATAACTAGTTGGAGTATTGGCGCTTCACGATGAAGCCAATACTCTGAAAGAGGAAATTGACAAAAAGATTTTTTGCCCGAGAATCTCGAACCGAGATTCGATTCGCACTGTACTGTGGAAGTTGGCACAGCTGGAAGAGTTCACTATTGAAGGCAATTTGTACATGGCATCTTATTCTTTCGTTGGAACATAATCGCATCTGAAATTACCACTAACTTTTCTTCACCTTTCTTTATTGCAGTCCTCCACTGCACTTAGCGAGAGACTTTCTTCTCTTGACCCCTCCATTGGAGTCACTGAGCCTCTTGGTTTGTACGATCCCCTCGGATGGCTCGACCCCTCTAAGGACCCCGCTTCCGGCTTCGCTACTTACCATGCGAACTTCGAGCGTCGTCGTGCTGTTGAGCGCAAGCATGGACGTATTGCTATGGTTGCTGTTGTTGGTATGTTGTTCCACAACGCTGATATTGAGTTCCCTGGATACCTTTCCAAAGAGCTCGGAATCCGTTTCTCCGATGTTCCCAACGGTATGAACGGACTTTTCTCCCTTCCTTTGGCTGGACTTTCCCAGATTGTTTTCGCTATCGGAATTGTAGAGCTTGCTATCTGGCCTGCTTCTGATTACTCTGGAGACTACGGAACTGGATACGGACGTCCTTTCGTTCCTAATGTACTTGAGGGAGAGGAGCTCAAGTACAAGCTTGATATGGAGATCAACCAGGGCCGTGCTGCTATGATGGGAATCATGGGAGCTATGGTTGGAGAGGCTGTCACTGGGCAGACTCTTGCTGAGCAGATCGCTGCCAACAACTTGGGACTTTTCTCCAGCCTTTTCGAGTAAATTATAAAATGAAATAGATTAGAAGAAGGATCAAACAAAAGCATCAACCAGTCAACCACAAGTGCATTGAGCAATGTAGCGAATCCACAGGTGACACAAGATGCAACTTTAAAACCCATCTATCGAAACACACGAAGGAGCGACAGATATGGTTTTTTAAATAGGGAGAAAGTGTAGTCGGAACTAAATATACGTAACGGAGTTCATTTTCTTGCGAACTAATTGTTAGTGTTTACTGTTTTTATGAATTAGATGAACTTCACTCAGATATAATTCGAAACCGAACTATTGGCAACAAGGGCAAGAGACATTGAACTTTCCTTTGTGAAATTTCATGTTAGAGATGATTTTCAACTTTTCTGACGTTGACTCTCTTCTAGATCCTTCGCCTTTTGTCTCGGATATGAATGTACATAACAATGGCTCACCAGCAACTGGCAGAGGTTGCTTCAAAAGACTTTCAGGTTCCCATGGAAATCTTGAACTTTTCGTTCGCTTTGTGTACACAAACTTCTTCTTTGTTTCTGAGATAATTTTATCGCTGCGATTTCCATCTGAAATTCCTTCAATTGCTCCGCTCGGGCCCTTTTGCAATCCGAAACGAAGCATGCATAAACTCGAAGCTATGAATGTTGCAAAGCCAAGAACCAATGCTTGCTTGCCATCTAAGTTTCCACTCATCCTCGTAAAATTCAAAATTGAACATGCGCTCAATTCAATAGATTTTTTATAAAATGGCTTCTGCTTCTTTTTATTTCAATCTAATAAAGTACGTAAGCGAGTGCAGTCAAAGCACGATAGCAGAAATCAGCCAGCAGCTACAGTATGACATAGCAGTTCTGTATCTATTACCTTGCACGTCATAAAGCTTGCGCTTCCATGCTTCCACACTCTCACACTGAACGAACGATGGACGCCCCAACCCATGTTTCCCCCTTTCTCTTTCTTTCTGGCAGAGAAAAATGGGACAACAACAGACTGAAGAACAACCCCAAACACACATGTCCACAATAATATCTGGTCCAATTTCACCCATACATAACCCCCAACAATGTACATTATTCAAATACAATGAAACATACAAACTTGTCCCTCATCTTATTTCCGCTTGTAATCATTCCCAGAGGATTGTCATTCTCACTAAAGCAGTCTGTTGACCAGGGTAGAAGGGGTTGCTTGAAGAAGCTTGTTACTGCTAGTTCAACTGTCATCCTAATTTCGAAACCAAAACCAGCAATATCTGCCAATCTACCAGTATCCAATGGAGGAGATCTTTCTCAAACAGGTTCAATTGAAAAACTGGTGCCAATTGTAGCTTTCCAAAAAAGTCTCTTGGAGGCAAATGCATTATTGATCAAAGCAGATTCTTCCTCGATGTCTCCATATTTATTGAAACAACTTTCATCGGTTGTAGGCAAAATAACTAGTGAAGAGAAACTATTCAAGAGATATTTCGATGAATACAGTGACCCTGTTTCCTATAAGCAAAAATATATGGATCAAAATGCTTTTCTCGTTTACTATACCAATGGCTTTGACGGCCCTGGAAGAGCATCTATTGAAAGTGGCGAGGTAACAAAGCAAACTTTACAATATGGTGCAAGGAATGAATGTTGGAATGCGATTGAGGAACTTAACGTCGAGATTAAGTTTGCTCTTAAGGACGGGTCGTCTTCTCGGGATGATATTCTAGAGCCATTGACGAAAGCAATTAATTCGTTTGATGCATACTTGAGCATCGCGCCGAAAAATGACGTAGAGAAAGCTGAAGGAACCTTGCAATGAATTAGCGAGCTACAACATCTCTTTCATTAAAGTTTTAATTGGATTTATATAATGCTGCAGCTGCTGATCAAATGGTCCACGCCATTCTCTCGCGCTACTCTTTCGCTCCAGTTCATTCGAGTGCATTTCATTTCAATGTTTTTACCAACTGAGAAAGTAAATATATGATCTAAACTTCATAACATCAAACAATATCTTTTTTATGGAACTTCGCGTGTGCTATTGGGGTCGATGTGAAGGCACCAAACCTCACCAATAACGATGCCATATCTTTATCTGGACACACATTCAACGGGCATTTTCCATATTTATTCTGTTGGTTTGGGTTGGCCCCATGACGTAGAAGAATGAAAGCGATGTCTCTGTTACAATTCATAACAGCAAAATGGAGCGCCGTATCCTTTCCTAGGAAGCAAGGTTGATTGACGTCGACATCCTTGTCAATTGCTAAAATCATCTCCACGCATTTCATCTGATCAAAAATGGTAGCTTCTAACAAGAATGGGACAAGAAGGACACATTTTCGATCCTAGGAAGAATTCCATACTGGAGGGCAACCCCAGAAGGAGATTTGATCGCTGTTTGTATTTA
>Ga0115005_10000650_pt1 | contig 26940 bp, 27 predicted proteins | sample ArcOceMetagenome_FD_87163 | JGI IMG/M metagenome (GOLD analysis project Ga0115005, IMG submission 87163) | Marine eukaryotic phytoplankton communities from Arctic Ocean - Arctic Ocean - Greenland ARC118M Metagenome | ecosystem: Environmental > Aquatic > Marine > Oceanic | place: Arctic Ocean...
ACGCGGGTTTTACCACTACCTGCGCCGGCAAGTACTAAAGCGTTAGACAATGGGGCTGCTACAGCTTCACGTTGTTTGTCGTTAAGCTCGTCTAGCAGTCGAGATACATCCATAATGTGGTACCTGTTGGTTGATAATTTTATACATTCAGCAGCCGATTATTATGCCATCTGACTGTGAATTTATACAGTCTAGTTTTCTACACACCCTTTATCGTAATCTTTTACCTTTTAACGTTTATTACCAAGCAGTAACACAACAAATTACAAAAGACGGGAAGGGGCTATAATCGTTAGCAACGGTTAGACCTTGTTGGCCTTTGCTATAACAAATTAATCAGATAGATTGATCGATTTTAACGCTAAGGCGGTATCACATCGGTATTGCACCACACCAAACTCAGGTAAACTTTGTACCTGAATCGACATGCTTTACTTTGCAGCACTCAATCGTAGATTAATACTGTTAAGCAGTGGCTAACAGACCGAATCTACAATACGTGACACTTATACATTAACGGAACATGCTCATGACCGCACTTTCTACGCCAATCGACTTTTGGTCGACGCTAAAACAAGAAGCGCAAGTTGTTGCAGAAAAAGAACCTTTGCTGTCTAGTTATGTGCATGCCAGTGTGCTTGCTCATCATAACTTCGAGTCATCGTTGAGCTTTATCTTGTCGAACAAAATGGCAGATGACGTTATGCCTGCCATTGCGATCCGCGAAGTATTTGATGAAGCCTACCTGCTAGAGCCTGGGATAAGTGAAGCCGCTACGGCAGACATTCTCGCAATTAAAGCGCGAGATGCAGCAGTAAATGATTACCTTACTCCGTTACTGCATTTTAAAGGCTTTCACGCTGTACAAGTGCACAGAATGGCGCACTACCTTTGGATGCATGGTCGCCATCAACTCGCTCTGTTTTTGCAAAGTCGTAACTCAGCAAGTTTTGGGGTCGATATTCATCCCGCAGCGCGCATTGGCAAAGGCGTTATGTTCGACCACGCAACGGGTATTGTGGTGGGTGAAACCGCCGTGGTTGAAGATAACGTGTCAATCTTGCAAAGCGTTACCCTTGGTGGGACCGGCAATGAATCGGGCGACCGCCATCCTAAAATTCGTCAAGGTGTGTTAATTGGCGCTGGAGCGAAGATTTTAGGCAATATCGAAATAGGTGAAGGCTCGAAAGTTGGCGCAGGCAGCGTGGTACTTAATAACGTACCAGCCCATGTTACCGTGGTGGGCGTTCCCGCTAAAGTGGTAGGCAGACCGGTTTGCGAAAGCCCCTGCGAATCTATGCGTCAAAATGTACTAGAAGATAACTAAAATTTGCGGGTTTGAGTACATTTCGCCTTCATCCTTTGTAAAAGGATAATGTACCCTGGCCCCAGATTTAAACGGTTAAAGTACTCTGACCCCCAAATTCATAGGAATTGTGTGAGTTCGTTGAGGTTGTCTAGCGCTACGTGAGGAAGCACGCTTGCAGGTTCATTCGCTAATTTCATCGGTCTGTTACAGGCATACCAAGCTGCCTGATAGCCAGCATTAATCGCCCCTTTTACATCCTTAATAATATTATCCCCTACGTGAAGAATATGGGGGGGCGCGATGCGCAAGCATGTGGCAGCTTCATCAAACATATCTCGAGCCGGTTTCATCGGTCGCGTGGTGCTGGCGTGTAGTATGGTCTCGAAATAACCATCAATACCTATTTTTTGGGCATTAACATTGCCATTCGTGATACCGACTAACGGCAGTCTATCGCTCAACTTTTTAAGTGCTTGATGTACATCTTCAGCCAGCTCAAAGTTGCTCCTAGCGTCATAAAAGCAGTTGAAACAGGCTTCTACCGCTTCCCTAATATCATCACTTTTGCTCACGTCAATCTCGACTTTATCTGCCGAGGTGCCTGAAAGGGCGGCGGTCAAAACAACACGTCTAAGCTGCCCCATATCTGAGGCTAAACGTCTATCCTTAGCAATCGCAGCACGTTTAAGATGTTGCCAATCGTTTGGTGTGAGGGCCGCCGCTTTTTTGTGATGCTTCGCAATATGCGCCTGCAGCGCCTTCTCAGCCCGGCGAATGATAGGCTCATTATCGTAGAGCGTGTCGTCAAGGTCGAATGTCATGGCATCGACGTGGTTGATAGGCCTAAAAAACTGCATGGATAACCCTTAGTTTAGCTTTACTTCTTGTGCGCGCGAGGATGAGCCGCATCATAGACATTGGCGAGATGCTGAAAATCGAGATGGGTATAAACCTGTGTGGTCGACAAATTAGCGTGACCTAATAACTCTTGAACCGCCCGCAAATCACCGCTTGATTCTAATACGTGCGTGGCAAAAGAATGGCGCAGTTTGTGAGGGCTAACTTTTTGTGAAAGCGACTGCTCTTTTGCCATTTTATCAAGACGATTAGCGACCTGCCGGTTTGAAATGCGGGTTTTGCGTTTACTTACAAATACCGCACTTTCATAGGGTGATGCATAGGCAGGACGCACTTTTAACCATGCATTAAGTGCTCTTTGTGCGTGTCGACCTAGTGGCAGAATGCGTTGTTTGCTGCCTTTCCCCATGACTTTTACTGTGCCGTCTTTGAGGCAGTCTGCTAGGTTTAAGCCGGTCAATTCGCTTAAACGCAATCCGCAGCCATAAAGAAGCTCAAACATGGCGATATCTCTGAGCTGCATACCTTCATCATCTTCACCACTTGTTGGTGCGGCGTTGAGCAGCTGCTGCATTTCATCAACACTAAGCTGTTTAGGGAGGGGTTTTCCTTGCTTGGGCGCTTGAATTCCTTCTACGGGATTACTGAAAAGCTGTTGCTGATCGATTAAATACTGACAGAACGTTCTCAGTGCTGACAATCTTAGTGCAATGCTGCGGGCGCTGTGCCCCGACATTTTCGCATCCGCCATAACGCGCTTTATATCGCTTGGGGTAAGTCCAGACCATTCATAAAGGCCAAGTAACTTGGCAACCTCAGTGAGTTGGCGCTGATAGTTTTTGATAGTGTGGAGGGATAGACCTCGCTCTACCTGAAGGTGGAGTAAAAACTTATCTAGCCACGCCTGGCAAGACTCACTTACAAGCGCGTCCGCAGACACTGACGTTAATACCCCATCATTTCAGGCAAGATAATATTAAGCACTTGCTGAAGTTGTTGAAGCAAGAGGGTATCCATATCTGGCGTAAAGTGACTTGCGTCGCTGCTGCTTATCCCCAAGATACCTAATTCTCGATTATCGCCAAGCAACATCAGCGCAACAGACTCAGCGGGACTTTCTCCGAACAATAGCTGGCGCTCGTGCTGGGACAATCGACCAAAAAAGAAATTGGTATTTTTAAAGCGTTTCTCTGTGAATAAACGCTGCTGTAGCTCCGGAATGGCGTGTGGACCCTTGAAGCTTTTTATCACGGCAGAAGAGAGTTGCAAACGTTCTTGAAGGACATCTTCTAGCGTAAACTGCACTTCGGCTACGCTCTCACAGCGTAAGAGTTGTACGTTTAAGTCGGTATAAACCCGATAAATTTTTTCGTTTTGCTTGGCAATACTCACTAACTGGTTAAGTTTGAAGTTAAGTTGCCTTACTTTCTGTCGCAGCTGCTCACTTTGTATTTCTACCAGCGATACGCTACCTTTGTGCTCATGAGGAAGCTTAATTTTTTCCAGTAGGTCAGGGTGTTGGGCAAAGAACTCGGGGTTTTCTAGCAAAAACCTGCGCACATCTGAACTCGACAATTCAGATGTGTCGTTAAATGGCTCAATTAATTGCGTGGCGTTAGACTGCCCCGATAAGTCGCTCATATATTTATCTGTCCGTCATATACGTGTTCGGCAGGCCCTGTCATTTTGAGTACGTTATCTGGGCCGGGCCAGCGTATACGTAAACTGCCCCCGGGTAAGTCTACCCTTACATCTTTTCCTAATTTACCCTGTATTTGACCAATTGCAACTGCCGCGCATGCGCCACTGCCACAGGCAAGGGTTTCGCCAGAACCACGTTCAAAGACTCTAAGCTTTATGTGAGATTCATTAATAACCTGCATAAAGCCAACGTTTACGCCTTCGGGAAAGCGCTCGTGTCTTTCAACAAGAGGGCCAAGTTCTGCGACATTTGCAGTATCAACGTCGTCAACTTCCATCACACAATGGGGGTTGCCCATTGAGGCCGAGCCGATAAATAAGGTGCTTTCACCTACGCGCAAGATATAGGTATTTTCTTGTTTGTTAGCTTTTAGAGGAATATTGGCCGGTTCAAACTCTGGTTTACCCATATTAACGGTTACTTGACCGTCTTTTTCTAGGTAAAGCACCATTTTTCCCGCTTTGGTGCTAACCACAATTTTGTTACGGTTAATCAATCCCTTCTGTTTAACGAAGCGCGCAAAACAGCGTGCTCCGTTTCCACACTGCTCCACTTCTGAGCCATCCGCATTAAAAATACGGTAGTGAAAGTCTTGCTCTGGATCGTAAGGCGGTTCAACCATCAACAGCTGGTCAAAGCCAATGCCGAAATTACGGTTAGCCAATTGCTGAATTTTTTCTTTAGAGAAAAATACGTTTTGAGTAACGTTATCAATAACCATGAAGTCGTTACCCAAACCGTGCATTTTTGAAAATTGGACCTGCATTAAACGCGCATCTTTCTTGTTAGTTTGTCTCTAGTTTACGGAAGTTTATGCTCACCTTGCCAGAGATCTTTTTGTTTTTCTCTTTCGCGAACCACAATTGCCTTTTCACCATCAACCATGATTTCTGCTGGACGACAGCGACTGTTGTAGTTTGACGCCATGACAAAACCATAGGCACCCGCACTGCGAACAGCAAGTAGGTCGGTGGGTTCAATGGCTAATTCGCGGTCTTTGCCTATGAAATCGCCGGTTTCGCATACGGGGCCAACGACATCATAAATGCGGGGTGTTGCCGAGCTTTCCTGCTTCACAGGAATAATTTTTTGCCACGCGGAGTAAAGCGCTGGACGCAATAGGTCGTTCATTGCTGCGTCGACAATCGCAAAGCTTTTCTCTTCACCCTCTTTAATAAACTCAACCTCGGTAACCAGAATGCCTGCATTAGCGGCTATAGCGCGGCCAGGTTCTAGAATCAGCTTCAGGTTTTCGCGGCCAACCATTTTTTCAGCCATGGCTTGAGCATAAGCTTTCGGATGAGGAGGCTGTTCGTCGTTATACGTTACGCCAAGACCACCACCTACATCTAAATGTTCAATAATGATATTGCGCTCGGCCAGCTCATCAATAAGCAGAAGCAGGCGTTCTAGTGCATCGACAAACGGACCAATTTCCGTTAGCTGTGAGCCGATGTGGCAGTCCATACCGACTACGTTTAAGTTGGGCAAAGACGCAGCCAGTTCATAAGTTGCGAGGGCGCGCTCCCGGGCAATGCCGAACTTATTGGCTTTCAAGCCGGTTGAAATGTAAGGATGCGTTTTGGCATCTACATCAGGATTAATGCGAAGCGATATTGGCGCTTTAACGCCCAGTTCACCAGCCACCTCGTTAATACGATGCAGTTCAGGCTCTGATTCTACGTTGAAGCACATGATGCCCTGTTCAAGGGCATAGCGGATTTCGTCGTGCTTTTTACCCACGCCGGAAAATACCACTTTACTGGCGTCACCACCTGCCTCGATAACACGGGCTAGTTCACCAGCAGACACGATATCAAAACCTGAGCCTAGCTTAGCGAGAACGCTTAAAACACCGATGTTTGAGTTAGCTTTGACGGCGTAGCACACAAGATGAGGATGCTCACCAATTGCATCGTTAAACGCATGCCAATGACGTTCTAACGTAGCACGTGAATATATATAAACGGGTGTTCCATATTGCGCTGCAATATCAGAAACAGCCACTTTTTCAGCATGTAGCTGACCTTCGCTGTAGGCAAAGTAATCCACTAGTTCTGTTCTCCAGAGGTAGGTGCGGGGGAAGTGTTGTCATCGCCAGGTGAAGTGTCGGTTTCTAGCGTGCTAGAAGACGCTGGTTCAGCCGACGTGTTTTGTGCAGGCGCTTCAGGAATATAAAGCGCCCCTTTGTAACCACAGCCACACAATGCTATGAGTGTTAGCAAGAAAACTACTGACTTTTTAAGCACGAAAAATCCCGCGAAGAATACGACAAATGCCGCTATCATCGCATTGCGGTATTAAATTGCAAGAGCCAATAAGCGTTCTTGCGTTTTATCACCGTATCGAACGTTTTTCCATAGCGCATCACATAGGCTCTGGGTATCAGAAAAGTCTTTGTTTTTAAGCCAATCAATCAGAAGGTGGGGATTGTCTGGGAAAGAAATCGCTTCGTTTTCGGGCGCCTCAAGCCACTCTTCCACAATGTCAGTGTCTAATTGAAAAAGGGTTTGGCATAGATCAAGTTTGTCTAAGGTAAGTACATTCGACAACTGCTCAAATTGACCGTGCAATGGCTTTATGAGGAGTTTTTTGCCTAGCTGCAATGCCTCGCTAGACAGTTCAAAGCCCCCATTTGCAATTACACCATTGCAATGCTGGAGGGATTTCTGAAAATGTTTTTTAGACGTCGGGTGCCAATGTATATGACCCACTTCTCTTGCTTCGTCGATATCAGGATGAAAGCAGTGAAAGATTTGATCGCTTAGTGGCTCTAGCATTTGTTGGACATCGTCTATGTCTTCAAAGGGTAAGTATACTAATACATGCCCATTACCCGGAGAAAAAACCGGCTTTTCAGCCACAAACGGAGGGATGATAGGTTGATTGAAGTGATACCAATGTACACCTAATTGAAGTTCAGTAGGTGCGAACACTTTCATCAACAATGTATCAAAAATGGTATTGCCACTTTTAGGTACGTCATAGGCGAAGGCGGCTTGGTGACTAATAGAAATAGACGGCAAACCCTGCCGTTTGGCGGCCCACGCCGTCACTGGCTCGAAATCGTTAACCAGCAAATCGTAGCCGCTGGTATCAAAGGCTTTTACGTCTTTGATTAAACGGCTGACGTTAGCCTCCTTAACGGTAGCCCACTTATCCACGCGGCCGGCTTTTGTTATGAAGCTCAACCCAGTAAAAGTACGGTATTCTCCAAACACTTCCATATCGAAGTATTTTTCTGGCGCGCGGCCAGTAAAAACAAAGTCTACGCTAATGTCGTCGCGCTCTTCGAGCGCTGACGCCATTATACGAGCTCTAGCAATATGCCCATTTCCGGTGCCTTGCACACCATATAGTAATTTCATGCTACCCCAGAATTGAAATACTCAGTGTTGCAATTGTGGCACCAAGAAGTGAACCTGCTACCACATCAGATGGATAGTGAACGCCCAATAACACCCGTGACAACCCAATTAGCGCTGCCCAGCAATAGGCAAGTACCGCAAACGATGGGTAATAATGCGCAACAATACATGCCATCAGTGTGGCTGCGGCAGTGTGACCGGATGGCAGTGAAAATTTGTCTGACGGGGTGACATGTGCCGTTAAATTCATTAGAAAATCGCAAGGGCGCGGGCGCTTGAACATTTTCTTAAGCAGCACATAAATGGGTAACTCAAGCGCGTAAGCCATCAGCGCTGTGTAAAGGAAGAGCTCACCATGTTCAGGCTCGAAAGCCCAAAGCAGCATACCGATAACGAAGTACAGGTATCCGTCGCCTGTTTTAGAAAGCCAAATAATGCTGCGGCAGTCTCTTTTTAGCGTCAGTTTGTACAGGCGATAAAATAAGTCAGTATCGTATTTGGTCAAGGATTTCATTAGCATCGCCTTGTCCCCTATCGGTTAATTACTGCACAGGCTAAAGTTAATCTGTGACCAGTGGGTGACGAAAAAAAGAAACTTTTTTGACAGCAAAATGGGTTCACGTCGCCCTTCGGGTTCAGATGGTAAAAATGGCTAAGTGGACTGAGAATTTATCAATGATCTTTAAGGCCTAAAAGAGACGTCATATACATGCTATTTGTGCCCGCTAATCCAATTAGCGTTTAACGCGTTATTAAGGCAAAAGTTAAGCAAAATACGTGCTCAGTGATGCACAGGAGTGAAAAGAAAAAGATTAAGTTTCACAAAATAATAAAATAAGGCGAAAGGCACTAAATCAACCGTTTGCAACGCTTCGTTTAATGCTATGCTAGATTGAACTGCACAGAGAGCTTTATCCCTCTTCTCAATTTTTAGTAAGGCAAAATCATGGAATACAACACATCTGAATTATGCGATTTGTTTGCTGATAGCGTTGACGTGGTAGACCCAATTTTCGCGAGCTTTGGTGGCCGGTATTCTTTCGGTGGTGAAATAACCACTGTGAAGTGCTTTGAAGATAGGGGGCTTATCGATCGCGTTTTAGCACAGCCCGGCGCAGGCAAAGTGCTGTTGATAGACGGCGGTGGCTCTAATCGTCGAGCCCTATTTGATGCGTCTTCTGCACAAGTGGCCATTGATAACGATTGGGAAGGGGTAGTGATTTACGGAAGTGTGCGTGAAATAGACAGCCTTGCCGAATTAGATCTTGGTGTGCTGGCGGTGGCGGCTATTCCTGTAAACGCTGAAAGCGAAAGTATTGGTGAAGTAGACGTGCCGGTGAACTTCGGTGGCGTTACGTTCTTACCGGAAGATCATTTGTACGCTGATAGTACAGGGGTCATTCTTTCACCTGAACCACTTGACTTAGACTAGGTTGCGCTAGGCTCTAACCCTGTGACGAAAGCTTAACAGAAAAAATAAAAAACGGAGGCTTAGCCTCCGTTTTTGTATTTATATTGTGGCTAACGCTAATTGTTAGCCTCATCGAAGACCATATTTAAGTACATCGCAATGCGTATACCGGCCATTTGAAGGCGCTTTTTGGCAGTAGGAAGATGGTGATATAAATAGTCATAGCTCATGTTATTCGCATCTTCTGGATAAATGGTATCGCGAATAGCGGTGCTTTCTTCAATCCATACCAGAGGGTCGGTGGTTGCCCAACTGCGAATATCCTTCGCCGCTATCGTTTTTGTTAGCCATTCAGTCCACTCAGAGTAAGACAAGTCGCGCTGGTCCAGCATTTGAGAGTCCCAAACGCGGTGAAGATTAGAGTCTTGCCAGAAAAACCGCACTTTTACATCATTACCACCACGATCAGTGCCGTTGCCCGCATGTAGGGGTTGATGAAGATCACCAATAATGTGCACGATAAACTGAAGGGCTAAACGCTTTTCCTCAACACTGGCTGCATCGCTTTTTAGCGTTTGGGTAAATTGCTTTAAAGCGGTAACCGCGTCACCTTGCTTAGGTGCGCTTACTTCGTTATACGCTTTGCCTTCAGGCACAGTCACATAATGCCAAGGGCTTGCTGTTTTCTGCCAAAATTCGCTGGGATTTGAGCGCATTTCATCTGCATGGGTAGAAGCTTCAGCTAGTGAGCCATGCGGCAATAGTTCCATAAGTGCGGCTTGTGAGAGTGGGCTCAGGTACTGTTCAGCGATAGCGCCGGTTACTCGGTGGCCCGTTTGACCCCACCCAAAGGCGGGAGAAGCAATGCATAATGTTATAAGTGTGCTTAGCGCAACTGCGCATGTCCTGTTTTTAAGCGCGAACATGGTTAATCCTTAGAATGTTTGGATGATTGGTAGCCCCACCTAGCAACAAGAGATTGTTCAATGCCAAGATGGTCAAGTATGCGCGCCACGACAAAGTCAACTAAGTCATCGATAGTCTTCGGGTTGTGATAAAAGCCTGGCGCGGCGGGCATAATAGTAGCACCCATTTGTGACAGCTTAAGCATATTTTCCAAATGTATAGAAGAAAGTGGCATCTCTCGCGGAACTAAAATAAGTTGGCCTCTTTCTTTTAACACCACATCTGCCGCACGCTCTATGAGGTTGTCACTCGCACCGATACTGATGGCAGACAAGGTGCCGGTAGAGCAGGGGCATACCACCATTTTGGCAGGCGCAGCTGAACCAGATGCAACCGGGGAAAACCATTCTTCTTTACCAAACACTTTTATTTGATCGGGTTTGGCACCGCAATGCTCGGTAAAAAATGCGGCAGCGTCCTCAGGACGCCCAGGTATTTTTACATTTTCTTCAGTGGCAAAGACTACCTTGGCCGCGGAAGAGATAAGTACGTAAACTTGATAATCTGCATTAACCAGCGATTTCAAGAGTGTAAGTGCGTAAGGTGCGCCAGATGCACCTGTGATAGCAAGTGTGACTTGCTTGTCATGTTTCATTACATTGCCTCTGTAGACACTATGTCTTAGTGTTAGCTTTTTAGCTGTGGCTAATTTTAAGACTGGTGCTTTTTATAATTTAAATTTCGATTCTAAGGCATCTAAAAGTCGGCCGTGGATCCCTTCGAAGCCGCCGTTACTCATTACAAGTACGTGATCGCCTGGTTGTGCTACGTTACAAACACCTTGAACGATCTTCTCGACTTCTCTAAAGCAATGAGTCGGGGCGCTGCTATGGGCAACGGAATCAACAAGTGACCAATCCATTCCCTCTGGCTCGTAAAGATAAACCTCATCGGCTTTCTGCCACGAATTTGCCAACGTATCTTTGTGAACGCCCATTTTCATCGTGTTTGACCGAGGTTCTAGCACAGCCAGAATACGTGCATTACCCACCTTTTTGCGCAGTCCATCTAGTGTGGTTGCGATAGCGGTAGGGTGGTGTGCAAAGTCGTCATAAAGGGTGATGTTGTTTACTTCACCTTTTACTTCCATGCGGCGTTTAACATTCTTAAAAAATGATAAGGCTTCTATGGCATCCTGTAAGGTGACACCAGCATGGTGAGCTGCGGCGATGGCCATTAAGCCGTTGTCTACATTGTGCTGACCTACCAAAGGCCATGAGACGGTTCCTGCAGTAACGCCGTTATGCACTACGTTGAACGCACTGCCGTCTTTTTTGAGCAGTTCAGCATGCCACTCTTTGCCTAGTGATTGGCGCGACGACCAGCAGCCTTTCTTGAGCATATCTTCTATAGCAGGTGTATTGTTTGGCGTAAGAATAAGCCCGTTTTCAGGCACCATGCGAACCAAATGGTGAAACTGGGTTTGAATAGCAGCAAGGTCAGCAAAAATATCCGCATGATCAAACTCAAGGTTGTTAATAACCAAAGTTTTCGGGCGATAGTGCACAAATTTCGAGCGTTTGTCGAAAAATGCGCTGTCGTACTCGTCAGCCTCTATCACGAAAAAAGGACTTTCACCCACGCGTGCTGATACGCCAAAGTTTTCTGGCACGCCACCAATTAAATAACCGGGATTGAGACCCGCGTGCTCTAAAATCCACGCGACCATGCTGCTGGTGGTCGTTTTGCCATGGGTACCAGACAGCCCAATTACCCAACGATCTTTCAGTAAGTTATCAAGCAGCCATTGAGGGCCGCTGGTGTAGGGTAAATTGCGATTTAACACGTATTCAACGGCGGGGTTACCGCGCGACATGGCGTTACCAATGACCACAATATCTGGCACTGGGTCAAACTGGCTCTCGCCGTAACCTTCGGTAAGCTCAATGCCTAATGCTTCGAGCTGGGTGCTCATTGGTGGATAAACGTTTTTATCTGAGCCTGTAACTTTGTGGCCGAGTGTTTTAGCAATGGCGGCAATGCCACCCATAAAACTTCCACAAATGCCTAAAATATGTACATGCATAGCGCATTCTCAATGAATTTTCATGTTATCGGGGTACTTTATCAGAACCCTGCAACCTATAGATAATTCAATTTTTGTATTTAAACATATGCGTCATGCCTTTAAATTACGCTCACCTCAGGACATCTGCGGGATGCAAACTGGTATGGTGTGTGTATGTCATTGAACTGGTATGTTCCACTTCGCAGTGAACACGGTTACAATCTAACCGCAGGTGTAAAAACCTGTGCGTGCTTGCTAATAAAAAAAGCCGGTAAGGAAAGCTGAGCGATGGCTAGCACGACACCCTACACACGAAAAAAAGGCTTACATTCAATGAAACGTTTAAATTCCCAATTGCAACAAGACGGTGCACCACTTGAGTTAATTCTGCTCATTCGTACACTGCTAGCGGGCTGTAAAGAAATTTCTTTCCGCGTGAGTCAAGGCGCACTTGCTGGCGTGCTCGGTTCAACTCTTTCAGAAAACGTACAAGGCGAAACACAAAAAAAGCTCGACGTTATCTCTAACCACATTTTAAAAGACACGCTAAGGGAATCTGGCTACGTTAAAGCCATTTCGTCCGAAGAAGAAGACGATGTAGTACCGTGCAATCCAGAAGGTAACTACTTAGTAAGTTTCGATCCGCTTGACGGGTCATCAAACACTGAAATTAATAGCCTTATTGGTACTATCTTCTCAATCGCTCACGCCCCGCAGTGGATGAAGCCAGATGACCCGTCTGCGTTCTTGCAGCCTGGTACACAGATGGTTGCAGCGGGATATGTGCTTTATGGCCCGTCTACAATGTTAGCGCTGACGACAGGTCGCGGCACGCACATTTATACGCTTGATAAAACCCACGGTGGCTTCCTGCTGACTCACCCGAATATACAGGTGCCTGAGCAAACCTCAGAATTCTCGATTAATGCGTCGAATCAGCGTCATTGGGAACCGGCAATGCAGGCGTATGTTGCCGATCTGCTAGCAGGTAAAGAAGGTCCACGTGGTAAAGACTTTAATATGCGCTGGGTAGCTGCCATGGTGGGCGATATTCATCGTTTGCTTTGTCGTGGCGGTATCTTTATGTATCCATTCGACAACAGGGACCCGTCGAAGCCAGGTAAATTACGCTTGCTCTACGAAGCCAACCCAATGGCGTTTTTGATGGAACAAGCCGGTGGTAAAGCAGAAACCGGTACTGGCCGAATTTTAGAAGTAATGCCTGAAGAAATTCATCAGCGTGTACCGTGCATCATTGGCTCTAAAGACGAAGTTGATATGTGCTTGAGCTACAACGACAACGCGAAGTAATGAAAAAATGGCCCGTTAGGGCCATTTAATTATTAAAAAGCGGCAAAATTTAACGAAAAATAAAGAGATTAGTACGACATGGGTCGTAAAGCGTTTTTATTTTGCTGCTGTCACCGTATACTTACGACCAAAATTTTTAATCCATTACTGAAAGGACCTAAGAATGAGCTTGAGTGCTATTTCTGCTGGTAAAAACGTACCAGATGAAGTGAACGTAATCATCGAAATTCCAGCACATGCTGACCCGGTGAAGTACGAAGTAGACAAAGACACTGGCGCACTATTTGTTGACCGTTTCATGGCAACTTGCATGCACTACCCAACTAACTACGGTTACGTTAACAACACATTGTCTGAAGATGGCGACCCAGTTGACGTACTAGTTATGACACCTTTCCCACTACTTGCAGGTTCTGTCATTAAGTGTCGTCCAGTTGGCGTACTAAACATGACCGACGAGTCTGGTAAAGATGCAAAAGTTCTAGCGGTACCAGTAGACAAGCTTTCTACTATTTATCGTGACGTAAAAGAGATTGCAGACGTACCTCCGCTTCTTCTTAAGCAAATCGAGCACTTCTTCGAGCACTATAAAGATCTTGAAGAAGGCAAATGGGTGAAAATTGACGGTTGGGCAGACGCTGCAGCTGCAAAAGAAGAAATTACCGCAAGCATCGCGCGTTTCGAAGCAGAATAATTCACGCTGCTTTAAATTGATGATACAAAGGGCTGGTGTAATACCAGCCCTTTTTGTATGTGGTCTAAAAGTGAAGATTGAAAACAAAAAGCAAAAGCCGATACAAAAAAGCGAACAAAATACTCAACGATAGAGAGCAGTATGACCCATCTTAGATTATCCGTGACTTCATTATTCGCTGTAGTAATGATGATTGTAACCTTCAACGCTCTAGCAGATGAAGCTCCGGTAGAGGTATATTGGGAAGACCTAGTGCCTGAAGGCTTTAATGAACTCGCGCCACCTTCAGTTCAACACAATGGTGAAATGAGTCAGCTTCAGCCTGATGCGCCAACGGTCGATACCTTTGACGGAAAGCGTGTAAAAATACCTGGGTTTGTTGTGCCGCTAGAAGGCACCGCTGAACTCACCACCGAGTTCTTACTTGTTCCCTATTTTGGCGCCTGTATTCACGTACCACCACCGCCTTCTAATCAAATTGTGTACGTGAAGTTTGAAGAAGGTGTGCGCATAGACAATATTTACGACGCGATTTGGGTAACCGGTGAACTGTCGACCGACGGTTGGAAAGGCGATATTGCGTCGGTAGGTTACCGCTTAAAAGGCGAAGCAGTTGAAGGCTTTTAAGGATAGCTAGCCGGATAGGCTAGCCCTGCGTATAAATCTGCTCAGCGCGGTTAAAAAGAAGCCAAGACGTTAAAATGTACTTGTCGTTGCTTTTTGGTATTTGGCCGCGGTGAGTGTGAGTAAAGTAGGCGGGCGCAATGACCATTCTGCCTGCTTTGGGTTTAACCGCTCGGTTTTGATAATAAAATTCCGTCTCGCCACCTTCCTCAACATCATTTAAATAATACATAAACAGCAATACGCGGTGCAGCGCGTCGTTATGCTGAAGCTGGGGATAGACTTCTGAATGCCAGTATGGATAGCCACCGTTGCCCGCGGTGTAGCGCTGGGCATTAACATCGCCTACACGAAATAGGTAGTTAACCAGGTTAGCTAAATTTGGTTTACCTACCTCTTCAAAGTTCTCACCTGTTACTTTTACTGGTTCGCCGGTTTTGGGGTGACGTACGGTTAAGCCAATAGGCCCAACAAGCGCAAAATAGTACTTTTCAATGTAGGAGACCAGCTGCTGACCGGTGTGCTGCATCACTTGCTGAAATAAGTCTTTAAATTCCGGGTTACGGCTTATCGACACATCCATGCTGCGTTTTTTATCTAAATCGACGCCACCACCGGTGCGGCCTTGAGACAAATTAGGGCTGCTTTCGAAGCGTTCCATAAGCTGCGAGCACAGCTCTGGTGGTAACACATCATCAATAACTTCAATTAAATCGCTCATGGATACCTCTTACTGCGCTTTATTACTTAGTGGGTAGTTCTTTAAAATGTGACTGTAGTTCCGACTTCACATTATCTGGGATAGGCGCAGAGCGCTGTGTTTTGTAGTCAAAATGTACCATGGTGGTAATGCCTGTTGAGCATAACTTGTCGTCCTGCCATAACTCTTGAAACACGTCGAATGCACTGTTTCCCAACCGGCTGATATAGGTTTTGACCGTCACAGGTTTGCCATAAAAAATTTGAGCTAAAAAATCTACCTTGTAGCTGGCTAAAATTAGCGGCCAGTTTTGTAAGTCTAGCTCGGGGGTAAACATCCTGAAGATGGGCTCTCTGGCTGCTTCAAACCACGCAACTAGTGCCGTATTACTCACGTGCTGTAGGGCATCGGTTTCGCAAAAACGTACGTCAAAAGAAGTGATAAGTGGTGCTGTATTACTCATAAATTTTTGTAGGCTTTGTTATTAGTTTGTTTTCTACTCTAGCATTATGCGCGGGAGTTTTCAGTAGACCCTTGTGTAAGCGATTGTGTTGAAGGTAAATCGTATTGTTTTGATTACCTTACAGGGGTGTGCCGTTAAGTGCTTTTGCATTACAATCCGCTTCTAACTTTTTGAGCGAACATACTATGACTGCGATTGGGATTGACTACGGTACATCAAATTCTGAGGTTGTGTATTTTGATGGAACGGCCCATCAGCACATCAAGCTTGACCCGCTAGATAAGAAGAGCAATAAAATCCGTTCTTCGGTGTTCATCTATTTTGAAGATGAACTGCCACCGCCACCTGATGCCATGGTGGAAGCGAAAGTTGCACAGCTACAGCGCGTTATCAGTGAGCAAATAGATAAGGCGAAGGACGGCTATTACTCGGCAAAAGACCCAAAAGAGCAGGCGATGTATAGCGACCGTATCGACTCGTTGCGCGGTGACCTTCATAACAAGCCCGCATTACAGCGCAAAGCTATTGCGCAATTGATGCATGCTATGTCGCTAGACGAGATTCCTTTGCTGCGCTTAGTAGAGCACGGCAAGTTTGCGTTTGGTGAAGAAGGGTTTAGACGCTTTCTTAAAATGCCGGACAAAGGCCGGCTTATCTATTCCCCTAAGAACTTTTTAGGTGCATCGCTAGACGGCGACCAAAAACAAGCGTTCATCGGTATTATTGCTAAACAGTTGGCATACTTTAAACAGTGTGCAGAACAGCAGCTAGGAAAAGCTGTTAATAACGCTGTTATTGGCCGTCCAGTTAAGTTTCACGGTACTCGCGGTGAAGAAGGAAACATCCAAGCCATTCAAATCATGACCGAAGCGGCAATTAAAGCCGGGTTTTCAGGGGTTAATTTCCTAGATGAACCTATTGCTGCGGCGTACAAAATTGAGCAAACTTTGCCTAAAGATACCACCACGCTCATTGTTGATATTGGTGGTGGGACAACGGATATATGCTGTATTAAGCTTTCGCCGGAACGTTCAAACCAGCTTGATCGCAAAGATGATGTTCTGTCGGTAACAGGTAGACGTTTAGGCGGTATGGATTGCGATAAAAGCTTAGTGCTAAAAGGCATAGCGCCTGAAATGGGTATGGGTCTTAAAATGATTAACGGGCTTCCTGTTCCGCCCACCTATTTTTCAGACATGTGCGCCGTTGATAACATTCCGGCACTAACCCGCTTTTTCTCTGACGATTACGGATTAGATATTTCGCAAACCATGTCGGTAATAAAGGAGCGTGCTCAACTAGAGCGCCTGCTTATTGTGCAAGAGAACAAGTTGTCTGCCCGCGTTGTTAACTCAGCGCGATTAGCCAAAGAGCTACTTTCTAGCAAACAGAACATTACTTTACCGCTGCACTATATTGAAGACGACTTTGATGTAGAGATTTCTCAAGATTCACTTAAAAAAGCACTAAAACCTTGGCTTGATAAAGTGAAAGCGTTGGTAGTGGAATGTTTGGAAAATAGCAGTGAAAAACCAGAAGTTGTGATGATAACCGGCGGTATGAGTTTATCGCCAATCGTCGTTGATGCGCTGTATGAAAACCTGCTTACTGGTTTGCCTCGGTTAGAGAATGACGCATTTAACTCGGTATGCGAAGGGTTAGCTATTCAAGCGGCTAAGCACGCTTAATTGAGGTTTTCGGCCCTTTAAACTTCCGATGAATGATATTTGCACAATTTTAAGGTTGGTGCTATTTTGATGCGAATATGGTTCATCTTAGAGAAAGGTTATGAGTAGACAGAGTATAACTTTCACGGAGCCTAATGATTCGTGGCTAAAGTCTCAGGTTGAGAGTAAAGAATACTCTTCAAAAAGTGAGGTGATAAACGATTTGATTAGGCAAGCGCGACGTAATAGCGAAGAAAAAGAGCTGTTGCGAGCAAAGCTTATTAGCGCTGAAAAAAGTGGTTTTAGTCAGCGTACGCCTCAACAAATTATGGCTGAAGCAAAGGAACGGCTGAAGAATAGTGGTGAAAAGATATAGGCTAGTTTTAACAAATGAAGCAGATAAAGACCTAAATAATTTATATTTAGAAGGGTTCGAAAAGTGGGGAGAAATGCAGGCTGATAAATATTATTTAGCACTGCTAGAGCACTTTGAATTACTTTGTGAGAACCCGTACTTGTTTCAAGCTATTGACGATATTCGCTTGGGATATCGTCGAAGCGTTTGCCAAAAGCACTCTATAATTTACAAGATTGTAAACGCAACTATCGAGATTACTGCATTGGTCAAATACGAAGATCGTAAATGACATAAAAAGCGAGCGCAGTTTCGTTGAGAGCCTTAGCGTAGTAACCCGCACTACGCTAAGGCTTTTTTGATCAGTGCTTAAGAATATTGTGCTCTTTGAGATAAATCGCGATAGCCTCTGGCGACTCGAAAGCTTTTAACAGCATTTCTTGTGCGCGAGCTTTTACATCATTGTCTTCTGATGACGAAAGTAGATGGTACCATGTTTTCACTAAGGCTAGTGGCGGCGTTTGAGTCATTGGGTTTCGCTCCAGCAATTCTAACTGCAAAATTCACTTAAATCATCGTAACGTATGATTTGCCAAAACAAGCTCTGACCAGCGTGTAAAAACGGAAAAATCATCAAAAAACGCATTTTTTACAGGTTGCCGTGTAATTTACACAGCAACCTATCGTAAAAGCCGCGCGCCTTATGACGATGTTAATCGCTCAACGCAAGCTTAAGCTTGATTGAGCATGGGCTTTAGGAATCGTCCAGTATGTGAAACTTCTTGTTGGGCCACATGCTCTGGTGTTCCCTCTGCAATAATCTGGCCACCTCCGGATCCACCTTCCGGCCCAAGGTCAACAATCCAGTCTGCGGTTTTAATTACATCGAGGTTATGCTCAATAACCACAACGGTATTACCATGATCGCGTAGTCGGTGAAGTACCGCTAATAACTGTTTAATATCGTGGAAGTGCAAACCTGTCGTCGGCTCATCCAAGATATAAAGCGTCTGCCCAGTGTCTCTTTTTGACAACTCTTTTGCCAACTTAACTCGTTGAGCCTCACCACCAGATAAAGTAGTAGCAGCTTGCCCCAGTCGGATATACGACAAGCCCACATCCATGAGTGTCTGCAATTTACGTGAAATAGCCGGAATAGCATCAAAGAACTCACGAGCATCTTCGACAGTCATTTCCAACACTTCATGAATGTTCTTATCTTTGTACTTTATCTCTAACGTTTCACGGTTGTAGCGTTTGCCCTGACAAACATCACATGGCACATACACGTCTGGCAAAAAGTGCATTTCCACTTTAATTACGCCGTCACCCTGACACGCTTCACAGCGACCGCCTTTCACGTTAAAGCTAAAGCGGCCAGGCTTGTAACCTCGTGAACGCGACTCTTGCGTTCCTGCGAACATTTCTCGAATAGGTGTGAAAATACCAGCATAGGTCGCAGGGTTAGAGCGAGGTGTTCTGCCAATGGGGCTTTGGTCAATATCAACCACTTTATCTAGCTGGTCCAACCCCGTCATTGCTTTGTGTGGTGCTGGTTCAGCTGTGGTTGCTTTGTTTAATTCTCGCTGCGCAATCTTGTAGAAAGTGTCGTTAATTAACGTCGATTTTCCAGAGCCGGACACGCCAGTAACACAGGTCATTACGCCTGTGGGAATGCGCAAATCTACAGACTGTAAATTGTTACCCGTTGCGCCGATAAGCTCTAACCACTTACCGTCTTTAACCGGCGTACGAGACGCCGGAATGTCAATTTTTTCTCTTCCTGATAGATATTTTCCTGTAAGTGAATGTTCACTATTTTTAATATCTTCCAAAGAGCCTTCAGCAATAATTTCACCACCATGCACACCCGCTCCTGGGCCGATATCTACAATGTAATCGGCTTCGCGAATGGCATCTTCATCGTGCTCAACAACTAATACGGTATTACCTAGGTCACGCAACCGCGTAAGTGTGCCAAGTAAGCGCTCATTATCTCGTTGATGAAGACCGATGGACGGTTCATCGAGTACGTACATTACGCCAACAAGGCCTGCGCCAATTTGACTTGCCAATCGAATACGCTGAGCTTCTCCGCCTGATAGGGTATCTGCGCTGCGCGACATAGAAAGATAGTTAAGGCCCACATTAACCAAAAAGCTTAAGCGGTCCATAATTTCTTTTAAAATCTTCTCGGCTATCTGAGCACGTTGACCTTCAAGGTTGAGCGTCTCGAAGAAGCCATAAGCATCGGCAATCGACATCTCGGCAATGGCTGGGAGGTTTGTGTCTTGTATAAAGACATTACGCGCTTCAACACGCAAACGTGTGCCATTACAGCTAGTGCAGTGCTGTTGGCTTAAATATTTTGCTAGCTCTTCACGCACCGAGTTTGACTCGGTCTCGCGATAGCGACGCTCCATATTAGGGATAATGCCTTCAAATGGATGCTTACGCTCCATGACGTCGCCACGCTCGTTAATGTACTTAAACGAAAGCGATTTACCTTTAGAACCATAAAGAACAATATCTTGGTGTTCTTTATCTAAATCTTCGAACGGGGCCGTTAGGCTGAACTTGTAATGTTCAGCCACTGCTTGAAGCATTTGGAAATAGTAGTAGCTTCGTTTATCCCAACCTCGAATAGCACCACCTGAGAGGCTCAACTCTGTGTTACCCACCACCCGAGCTGGGTCAAAGAACTGTCTTGTTCCTAGACCGTCACAGGTAGGGCAGGCACCGGCAGGATTGTTGAACGAAAATAAACGAGGTTCTAGTTCGCTGATACTGTATCCACAGTGCGGACAAGCAAAGTTTGCTGAGAATACAATTTCTTCCGCATCCTTGTCGTCCATATCTGCCACAACCGCATTACCGCCCGCCAAACTAAGCGCTGTTTCAAAAGACTCGGATAGGCGAAGGGCCATATCGTCGCGTACTTTGAAACGGTCCACTACCACCTCGATGGTGTGCTTCTTGTGCAAGTCTAACGGAGGGGGATCAGATAAATCGCACACTTCTCCGTCTATGCGCGCGCGAATAAAGCCTTGAGCAGACAAGTTTTGCAGCGTCTTAACGTGTTCGCCTTTACGGTCTTTAACAATAGGCGCTAGCAGCATTAACTTACTGCCTTCTGGCATCGCTAACACTTTGTCGACCATTTGGCTGACCGTTTGCGCATCAAGCGGTACATCGTGGTCTGGACAGCGTGGCGTGCCCACTCGCGCAAACATTAAACGCAGGTAGTCGTAAATTTCGGTGATGGTACCCACGGTTGAACGGGGGTTATGTGACGTTGATTTTTGCTCAATGGATATTGCAGGTGACAAACCCTCAATATGATCAACATCGGGTTTTTCCATCATAGAAAGAAACTGACGAGCGTAGGCAGACAGAGACTCAACGTAACGACGCTGACCTTCTGCATAGAGCGTGTCAAATGCAAGAGACGATTTCCCCGAGCCGGAAAGGCCGGTAATCACCACCAGTTTGTCTCGTGGCAGTGTTAAATCGATGTTTTTCAGATTATGGGTGCGAGCACCGCGAATTTCGATTTTATCCATTGAAGCCTAAATGAGAGTTAAAGAATCAGTATGCCATAGGTGTCAAGTAAAGTGATATGACAATCAAGTTATACTGTGAGTGGAGAGAGCAGATCACCTCGCGGAAACTAGTTCACGAACACAACATCCGAACTGCATTGTAAAATGGTGATTTTATCCCCACTTTTAAACCCCTTAAGGTGCAAAAGGGCCAAATCAATCTCATCGGTGAGAAGAGCACCAATTGTATTAATCGAATTTAAGGTAAGTGGGCGAGTTTAAAATGTCCGTACTCTTTGCTGTGTCACCTTAATGTAGAACCACTATACCTGCGGTAACACGCCGCGATTACGAACATTTTAAGTCTCGCTGAGTGGGTAATTGTCTATGCGGACTGGTATTATGCTACACTTCGCGACCTGTTATGATAGCTGCAGAAACAGGTGTTCTCTGCGCACAATTTTGTTTTTTGATTCTATTTATTGAGGGACACAGACGCTTTGAACGCTTTGGAATTGCGCGCCGCGCTTGCACTCGCCTCCGTTTACGTTTTACGCATGATGGGGTTGTTCATGGTTATGCCCGTGTTGGCTGTTGCCGCGATGGACTATCCAGATTATTCGCCACTATTGGTTGGACTTGCTGTGGGCGGTTACGGCTTGACGCAGGCTGCGCTTCAAATTCCCATGGGCATGATGTCTGATAAATGGGGACGCAAGCCTGTTATCTTGTTAGGGCTTGCTGTATTTGCAATAGGAAGCTTTGTGGCGGCCAACGCCGACAGTATGGCCATGATGATCGTAGGGCGTATTCTCCAAGGTGCTGGGGCAATAGCGGGCGCAATAATGGCCTTGGCTACCGATGTAAGCCGCGAAAGCCAGAGAGCGAAGGTTTTAGCTATTATCGGGATCGCTATTGGTTTTTCATTCTATCTAGCCGTAATTTTAGGGCCGCTCATTGCCAACAGCTATGGTCTCGCTGGTGTTTTTGGTATTACGGGCATATTGGCCATCCTATGTATGCCATTGGTTAAATGGATAGTGCCAAACGGTGTGCAGTTAAGTAGTGGCGATACACTGCCACAAAAAGATCAGTTAAAGCGTTTGGTATTCTCTTCTCAATTATGGCGTTTGAACATTAGCGTTATGATTTTACACATGATGATAACGCTGCTGTTCGTGCAACTGCCGGTTACGCTGCTAAATTTTAATATGACATTAGACAGTCACTGGACGGTTTACTTACCCGTTCTAGGCGCATCAATTGTTGGTCTAATTGTAATGATGGGAGCAGCAAGAGGCCGTACGCCTAAATCACTCCTTATAACCGGCGTTGTGTTAATGGGAGGCGCGTTTTTAGCGCTGAGTTTAGAAGATAATAGCTGGTGGTGGGTAACTGCGGCGGTGGTCTTATTCTTCACCGGGTTTAATTACTTGGAAGCGAACTTCCCAGCCTTGGTGTCTAGCATTGCCCCTGCAGGTCAAAAAGGCACTGCGATGGGACTTTATGCAAGCTTTCAGTTTTTCGGCGCATTCTTAGGCGGTGTAATATCTGGATTAGTAACGGATATATGGTCGCAAGAGTTGGCTTATGGTATCGGTGCTGCAAGCACGCTCGTATGGCTTTTCATCATTCTCGGTGTAAAAGAGGTGAGCCGCGTAAAACGGGTGATGATGCATGGACAATTCAATGATACTGATATTGATGCTATCGAAGGTCAATTAATGTCGGTACCAGGTGTACTTGAAGTAACGTTGAGCAGTGAAAGCAACGCAGTCTATTTAAAGGTCAATCGAGATTTTGACGCGGTCAAAGCAAAAGATGTTTTAACAGCATAAAAAGACTTTATGAAAGGAAGTACGCAGCCATGATTGACTTAAGTAATTACAAAGCCATTATTTTTGATATGGATGGCACACTCGTCGACTCAATGGGGGCGCACATTGATGCGTGGCAATTGACTTGCAGTGCATTCAATTATCCTTTTGACCGTGCATATCAGCACAGTCTCGGCGGTGTACCTACAATTGAAACGGTGCAATTGATGAATGCGAAGTACGGTAAAAAACATAACCCTTCTGAGATTGCCGTATATAAAAAACAGGCGTTCGAACGTTTAGATCATACACCGAATTTAATACAAGACACGTTAGAGGTATTTAATCACTATAAAACGAGCATGCCGATTGCTGTAGGAACGGGTTCCGACAAACAACATGCACAATGGGTATTAGGTAAACACGGTCTTTTATCCCAGTTATCCGCCCTAGTCACTTCTGATGATGTAGATAATGGAAAGCCTCATCCCGAAACTTTTGTGCGAGCCGCAGAACTCATGGGCGTTGATCCACAATTCTGCGTAGTTTTTGAAGACACTGAGATGGGAAGAAAAGCAGCGTTAGCTGGTGGAATGTCGTGTTTTATGGTCGAAAACAACAGGCTTGTGTATTAGCGCTATTTTAAGCTAGACGGCGTGCTCTAGTTCGCTCAATGCATCGCCACAGTTATGTAACAGTGAAGACTTTATGCGTTTTGTGGCATCAATAATGGCGGTTTGCATCGCGTCAATAGCAATTTCGTTACTGTCTTTATGATTACTATCCTCTATCACATTCACGCTTTGGCCGCGAAACGTAGCTGAAGGTGAGAATTCGTTAGCATTTCTGGGTTTATACATTACGTCGAGCACGACAGTCGCAACCATGTTACTCCCTAAGCTTTTCACAAATGCGCGATTTAACACTATTTTCACGCTGTTGCCTGCTTCATTATTTGGGCTAACATTCATAGCCTCTAGGCTTTGCTGCAAAAGCGTGTATAAAGTATCTTCAGTGACATTTCTGCTTCCTACAAGTAAATCTTTACTTGAGCGTGAATCAGTGAGTTCTGCTAAGTTTATCGGGCATGCTTTAGCTTTAGACATGGCGAGTTGATACTCTTTTCGCTGGGCTTCAGGGATCAGGGAAGAGTCTAGCTCTGGTGATGTAGATTCGCAGCCTATCAACAAAGCTAGTGCACAACAGGCAAAAAATACGCGCGACGCTGGCTTAATTTTCAATATAGAAAATGTTAATTTTTTCATTAATTTATTTTTGTTTTGTGCGGATAAACTACACTCAAGTATATGAAAATTAATAGCGCGAATAAACAGAACAACTGTTGCAAACTGTAACAGCTTTTTTAGCATAGCTTTAGCGTGAATCTGAACAATGGCGGAATTGAGAGCCAAATCATTCCAGCATTTCACAGTAATGACTCAACACGGACAGTTTTTAAATGACGACCTTTAAAAATACACTTTTCGGCTTGTTTTTATGTGTTTCTCTTAGCGGATGCGCAATAAACGTTTCTCCCTCTGCGTTTTTCTACCAAGACTCAGAGCAACAGCCGTTAGATGTCACCAAACTACATGCGGCTATTCAAAACGATAAAACGGCAGCGGGTATTACCCGTGTTGAAGTAAAGAATAAAGAGGGTCTAGTTCTACGAGGCGTTGCTGTATCTTATCCCAACCCAATTGTTAACATCGTATTTTTTGCCGACAACCGAATGCCTATAAGTGAAAACAACAGTGTTATTCACAGATTGGGTAAGTTGCCAGCCAACATTTTATGGTTAGATTACCAAGGAGTGGGGGCCAGTGATAAAGCAAAAGACTTGAGCATTAACGCTATTAAACAAGATGCCTTAACGCAATTTGACTATGTAGAGAGTGCTTTTGATGCGTCCATTCCAACCATTGTGCATGGTCGAGGCATTGGCAGTTATTTTGCCAGTTATGTTGCGGCGAATCGAAAAATTGATGCTTTAGTTTTAGATGGGGCTTTCAATAATATTTCAGATTTGATTGCCAATATGGTGCCAGGATTCTCTAACTCAATTACCATGATGAAGCTACATGACGAAGTCCATAGCATGCAAATTGCGCCTATATTGCGCCACTACGATGGCCCGCTTTGGTTAGTCGTAGGAGAGAAAGATAAAATTACCCCTTACCCTATAAGTCAACAGCTGCTAGAAGATGCAGCAAGCAGCGAAAAATACATTTCTGTAATCCCTGATGCTACACATAGCGCAACATTGAAAAGTGATTACGCGATTAAACAATACAGAGAGTTTTTATCAAGATTCGCAAATTGAGCACAATATTCCTCACTGTGGATAACTAGTGGAAAACCTTGTTGGTAAGTCTGTTAATAGCCATATACGGCAACTGGTCACGATCATTTGGATTGCAGCTGGTCGGATCACGAAATGCTAGTTAAATCAAGCGCTGTAGCGCGATTGGTTCAGATCACATTGTTTTTTGATCGTAAAGGTGCATAGGATCACGCAATTTTCTTGATTGGGGATAAAATCTAAAAACAAAACGATCAAGTGGATGATTTTGTCAATACACTAGAGCTATGAATTTTTTAGAACGTGGCTGAACAAGAATGTACCAAAATACGATTAATCAGCCATTTGCGCTCGCGTTAACTTAAGCACATACCCGCGGTCTGCAGGTATGTTTTTCCCTAGGATAAATTTGGAAAGTGAGTTTAGACTCTTACGATTGAATCGCGCTTAACTACCGTTGGCGTATATTTAAACGTGAGCCCGTCCTCTGGCGTACTTCCCGATGCGTACTTTAATGCCAACTCAGCTGCCTTTGCTGCCATCATTTCAACAGGGTAGCGAAGGGTTGTTAATTTAGGACGGCAGTATTTGGCAAGGAGAACATCGTCATAACCCATTACTGATACATGGTCGGGAACGGCAATACCATGGTCTTGCAGCATGGTCATTGCGCCAGATGCCATAGCATCATTATAAGCAAGCACTGCCGTAAACTTAGCACCAGTTGCCAATAAATTTTGCATCGCCAGTTCCCCACCTTCTTGGTCTGGCGTAGCATACTCAATCATACTCTCAGGCAAACTTAAATTTGCGTTGTCGATAGCGTTTCTTATACCTTCAAGACGATGGTTAGGGTCGTCTATTCGGTATTGACTGCTAATAACGGCAACATGCTTATGGCCTTGGTTAATCGCATACTCGGCCATTAATCGACCGCCGGTTACGTTGTCTAGCCAGACGCATCGATTTGCAATTTCAGGAATATAACGGTTTATAAGTACAAAGCCTGGAACTTGTTTGGCGAAGCCTATCAGTGTTTCATCATCCAAGGCCTTACTGTGAACAACCATGGCTTCTACGCGATGCTCTAAAAGTGTTTCAATAGCGCGAAGCTCGGTTTCTTTTTCTATAGAGCCAGCACTAAGAAGTATTTGTACATTATTTTTGCGGGTGACTGATTCCACACCATGAGCGAGCATGGCAAAAAAGGGGTCGTGAAGTTCGGCAATAACTACACCTAAAGACGCGCTTCTTTTAGTTACAAGTGCACGCGCATTAGCATTGGGGCGATACCCCATTTCTTCCATGATTTTCTTAACCCGTTTTCGGGTGTCGTTACCCACTTTAGGGCCGTTATTAATCACTCGGGATACTGTAGCCAGGGAAACTCCGGCGGCCTGGGCTATATCTTTTATTGTTGCCATGTCTTTGTTAACTTCGTTTTTTGCGTGGAAGGCCGTTACAGCTGTTAGCTATAGCGTACATTATATTTACAAAAAAAGATAAAACATCTCAATTTGGCACTGGTAAGCGGGTTTTAGATGATGTCTAACGCACCATTAGAAAGCTTACAATTAAAGAGGTCACACCTTTTATTTTTATCAGGTTAAAGACTGTAAATGCTTATGGAAAACGTATAACCTTTCTACGGCTCAAACACTAATTTCGATAGCTGTTGTTCACAGCGATATGCCAAAGGTACGCTCTGTTTATCTTGTTGGCACTTACTAAGGTAAATAACTTGTTATGAAAATAAATGTTTCTGTATTCGGTGAAGTAGACGGCAAGGATGTTTGTGCATACACGTTAAATAACACCAATGGCATGTCCGTAACTTTGCTTA
>Ga0115005_10000652_pt1 | contig 26890 bp, 20 predicted proteins | sample ArcOceMetagenome_FD_87163 | JGI IMG/M metagenome (GOLD analysis project Ga0115005, IMG submission 87163) | Marine eukaryotic phytoplankton communities from Arctic Ocean - Arctic Ocean - Greenland ARC118M Metagenome | ecosystem: Environmental > Aquatic > Marine > Oceanic | place: Arctic Ocean...
AATGATGTTAATCCATCTTCATCGTCACCAAAAATTTCTTTGGCTTTGGCAGATTTAAAATAATAACCACCTACTGCTCCACTAAAATTATATTGATAAACATTCTTAGCTATATCCTCTACTCCAGAAAATGAATTTCGAATACGAAAAAAACTACTTTGAATTCCAAGATGTTTGATTGGACTATATCCCACTTGAGCATTTATATTATTGCCCGGCAAACTATTCAAATGAGGCGTATAACCTCCCGATGCTTTTAGATCTTTCTCTTCTCGAAGTGCCAAAATATTCCCTTCGTCCGTTGCATAAAAATGATGACTCGCACTTCCACACGAAGCAAAAAACAATACACTTACAAAGAGGTATAAACTGGTTTTTATTAGTTTCATCTGAATTGATTTAATCATAATAAGTTAGAAGTGATGAGTGATGAGTAGCACAACTGTTTGGACACTTACCATTCATCACTTCTAGCTCATCACTATTAACCCATCACTCATTTTACTCTTTAGTAAAAAAAAGTCTTCCACGGCTGAACCATGGAAGACTTTTAATTTTATTTTTTATCTAATCATTAGTTAAATGGATCAGAATATTTTTTGTCATTTAGCATCACCTCATCTGTGAAGGTATTTAAGAATGCAATTAAAGCATCTTTTTCTCCTTGAGAAAAATTGAACGCTTTAGCTTGTCCACCTTGCTTCAATTGGTTACTCAAGTTTGGATGGTTTTGTACACCATTGCTATAATGGTCAACCACTTCTTCCAATGTTGCAAATCTTCCATCATGCATGAATGGCCCAGTCAAAGCAATATTTCTCAACGTAGGTACTTTGAAAAGTCCATTTTGAGATGAACCATTTATTGCACCAATTCCTTGATCTTCGTAAGCAATATCCAAACCATTATTTGCTTTTACTTCCGCAGGGAATCCATTAATTGCACCGTGGCAGTTTCCACACTTAGAAACATATAAATCTTTTCCTAAATTTTCAGCAGTAGTAAAACCAGAAAAGGGAGATCCTTCGATATTACTGAGGTTAAAACTATTTTCATAGTGCTTATCCAATTCATCATCATACTTAGATCGGTAAGAACTCATACTATTTATAAATTCACTTATTGCATCTAATACTCGATCTTCCGTAATTTGGCTATCTCCGAATGTTTCTCTAAAAAGAATTCCGTAATAATCTCCTTCTCCGACTCTATCCATCACTTTATGCATTGGCATATTCATCTCTCTTTCATTTGCAAAAGTTTGTCTTGCTTGCTCCTGCACCGTACTTGCTCGATTATCCCAGAAGAATGGAATTCGACCTTGAGCAGCATCTCCATAATATTCTGCAAAATTAAATACAGAACCCAAAGCCAATGAATTTCGGCTAGTCACTCGATTCGAAACTCCTTCACTAAATGCCACATCATCAGCAAATGCTAATTCTTGTTTGTGGCAAGATGCACATGAAATAGTTCGGTCATCCGATAAGTTTTTGTCATAAAAAATTACCCGACCTAAGGTAGCTAAGTCGCTATCAAAAGAAAGGGAACGAGAATTATAATACTTTGGAAAAACGAAAGTGTAATCCAGTAAGTCATTTTCGATATTTAATGTTTGGCTTAGAACTGCAAAATCATCAGCAGTATATCTTTCATAAGTAATGTCTATTTTCTCTTTTTTACAAGAAGAAAAGAAAAATAGCACCATAAGAAATGCTAGGAGGATATTTAAATTTTTCATAACCTTAAGTTGTTTTTAATACTTTTACAAAATTGGGCTTTGTCAAAGAATTGTAAAAATAGCAAAAAATTAGCTGGAAAAAATTTTTGGAAAGTTAAAATTGAATGTTAATGTGTGTTAAAGTAAGCTGTTCGACTAGTTTTAATTAACTTTTGGAAAAATTTGAAGAAAAAATAATTCATCTATTTATGCGAAAAATAAATATACATTCGAAATCCATTTTTGTCTTTGATGCTTTTGGAACGCTGTTTAAGACAAGTGAGATAGCCGCGGAACTGCAAAACATTGCAAAAAATAAGACCGAAGATCTTCTTTCTGTTTGGAGAAAAAAACAACTAGAATACACTTGGTTGCGAAATCAGATGAATAAATATGCTCCCTTTTCGCAAGTGACTAAAGAAGCATTAGATTACAGCATGCGAGTCAATCAGCTTAAAAATCCTCGAATTTTTGATTTGCTTTTGCCTATTTATGATCATCCAAATTTGATAGATGGAGTGCGAAAAGCTTTGGATTCTTTTCAAGAAAAAACTATCTGCATTTTATCAAATGGAACTAGATCAATGTTGGAGAATGGCGTTCAAAAAACAGGAATTGAAACTCTCGTCGATCATATTTTTTCAGTTGATGATATTGGAATTTATAAACCTCGAAAGGAAGTTTATCAAATGGCTTTGGATCAACTAAATGTTCCTGCAAGTGAAGTTTTATTTTTTTCTTCCAATCAATGGGATGTTTCTGGAGCAAGTATTTTTGGGTTGGACGCAATTTGGGTGAATCGGAATAATGAGGTGCGGGAGCGGTTGCCTTTTGGGAAGGTATTGGAGGTTAAAGATTTGGAGAAGTTGAAAGGTTATTTCATTTGATTAAAAACCAAATGAAATCGTGAGCATAACTAAAGAAATCGTGAAAGAAAAAGAAGTAGAGAAATCTTTGGCAAAAGATGAATATCCAGAGTAGTTAGTGTTTAATTTTCAACTAAATCACCCTTTCATTTGATCTATTAAGTTATCTCGATAAGTTTGACTTATTGGCAATAATTCTTCAGCAATTTTAACCTGGTTTCCTTCAATATATTGAATAAAATTTAAAGCAATGATATAGGATCGATGAATTTTGATAAAAGTATTTTTTGGAAGTTCTTTTTCAATATTTACTAATCGGTCTTTTGTTAAATAGTTTTTTTCCGCAGTAAAAATTTTGACATAATCGCCATAAGCCTGAAAATATAATACTTCCTCATAATCCAATTTATATAGTTTCTTATCGGACTTAAAAACAAAATGGTTTGACTTGGATAAAAATTTTTTTTGAGTTTTTTCAGAATCCAATTCTTTTTGAGCTTTATTAGTAGCTTTTAAAAATCGTTCGAAAGAAAAAGGTTTGAGTAAATAATCTACCGCTTCTAATTCAAAACCTTCTACAGCATATTCAGGATAAGCAGTCGTAAAAATAATAAGTGGTGGATTAGAAAGTGTTTTTACAAAATTAATTCCTGAAAGGCGAGGCATATTAATGTCTAAAAATACAATTTGAATTTCATTACTTTTTAAAATTTCCATTGCCTCAAAAGCATGGCTACATGTAGCAACTAAATCCAAATATGGAATGCCTTTCACATACCTTTGAACTACCTTTTGAGAGAGTGGTTCATCATCCACAATAATACATCGAATGCTCATAATTGAATTCTTAAGCTTACCAAAAAGGTTTTCTCATCAGCCTCTATTTTCAAGTCATGTTTTTCAGGATACAATAATGACAATCTTCTTTTTACATTTTTCAATCCAATTCCTTTATATTTATCATCTTCGACTTCATCCACTATTCCATTGTTATTTTTTACAGAAAAAGTAAATTCATTATTTTCTATTTTGGAAAAAATAACAATAAATGCGTTTTCTACATCTCCTTTGATTCCATGTTTAAAACCATTTTCTACCAAGGGCAACAGTAATAAAGGAGCTATTTTTAAATCCTCAAAATCACCTTCCTTTTCAAAACGAATTGCTGCTTTTTCACTCACTCGCAATTTTTGCAAATCGATATAGTTCTCAAGGTGATGAATTTCTTTTTCCAAATCTACTTTTTCCTCACTCGTTTCGTAAAGCATAAATCGTAAAAGCTCCGATAATTTTAAAATTATCTTTGGAGTAACAACATCATCATCAAGTGATAAGGCGTAAATACTATTCAAACTATTAAATAAAAAATGAGGATTGATCTGACTTTTTAATGCTCTTAATTCTGTATTCAGATTTTCTTCTTTCAGTTGGTTCAACTGCTGTTGAGTTTCCATCAATTCAAACCAACCTTTTGACATTTTTAACAATGTACTTACAGAGAGATAAATCAGGGTAAAAAGTGCATAATCTTGAAACTCGAAATAGGAAATAAAAAAGTATCCAGGAAAAATATAATCCACTAATCTTTCAAACATAAATTGTGAAAACCATGCGATCATCGAAAGGGTAGGGACAATCAAAATAAAGTAAAACCAATATCTTTTTTTAGATAAAAATTTCGGTAGAAGGAAACGTAAATTAAAGTAGACAACTAAGACTAAAGGAATATGAAAAAGAGTAGCGTATATATAGTCAGCCTTAATCAAATGATCTCCGTAAGCAAAAATATTAAGCAAAACGAAAAATGATAACGACCAAAACAGGGTGTGTTGCATCACCCTGTTTTGAATTATTTTTTTTACAAATATATTGTTATAATTTACATTCGCCATTTAATCTGTAGTCGTTTTTTTGATATATTCATCTCCGTCTTTATATGCTTTTTTCTCCTCCTCATATTTTAAAACAAACTTCTGTAAATCTTTTGATGAAGCGGTCAATAAAATTTCATCATCCTTGATAACTTCATGTTTAATCCGAATTTTTCTTTGCTTAAATAAATCTTCAAGCCATTCAGTTTTGAATGATTCCATCGTAAGTTTTTTTTCATTCACCGTAACTCTTGCAAAAGAATGTGTCGCAATTAAATGGAAATCAGAAAATCCAACCTTATTTTCTTTTCCTTTCTCACGAGGATGATCTCGTTCAGGATACATATCAAGATAAGTGTATTTTCCAATTTTCACCAAATGAGTTTCGAGTTTTGAAGAGACACCATCTTCACAAGTAGTTAAGTAATAAAAATTTTTGTCTTGTGCCTTTTCAAATAAAAGTCCTTTTGGACAATCTGCATCTCCTTTTGAAGAAGGGGAAGTCCAGAAGCCTTCTATGTTTTTATCCAAAATAATTGTTTCTGCGGTGTATAATGGATAAAGAGAATGAATAATACATCCTTGAAAAAGGAATACAACCAATAATAATAAACCAACTTTGTTTTTCATAATTAGATTTTTTTGATTTTGAAAATGATAATCCAAATGTAAATGGGAAAAACAAAGAGAACAAAAAAGGTCGTTGAAATAGGAGATTTTGTAGGTGAAATAGAAAAGTGCAGCTTTAGAAACCTAAACTAGATCGAAAAATTAATTAAGGAATGCGAACTAAATAGATTCAGAATTTTTACTACTTCTTTTGTCCTTATTTTCCCCTTTGAAATCAATCATTTATCCAGATAAACTCATGCTTTCAAAGCAAAAACTAAGAATAAAATAAGCGGCCGAAAATTCTGAATCTATTTTATTCGCATTCCTAAGTTTTGAAAGGGAAAGAAATAATACTTTAATTCAAAGCTTAAAAAACAAAAAAGCCACCTCTTACGAGGTGGCTCTTTTTGTTGACCTACTAGGACTCGAACCTAGAATGAGGATACCAAAAACCCTAGTGTTACCATTACACCATAGGTCATGCTTTTAGAAAGCGACGCAAAAGTATAACAATTTTATCACTTAGTAAAGTAATAAGAAATTATTTTTCAAAAAAGATGAGATTAAATTGTCCTGGGGATTTGGTTAAAATAGTGCTCAAAAAAGTCGCCATCATTCAATATATCATATAAAAAATCGTGATACTCTGAAAATTGCGGTAGATTATTATGATTTGCCTGCTCGATAATAAATAAATGACTCCGCTTAGGAACATTTTTTTGCAATTTTTCACTTTGACTAAATGGAATCAAGCGATCTTTTTTTCCATGAAGAAAGAAAATAGGGCAAGTAACTTTCTTAATAAAATGATCTGTTCGGATGTGATATTTCAATAACCAATGGATCGGCAATAAAAATCCATAGCGTCTTACCTGTGCTAAAAAACTATGATATGGTGAATCTAGAATCAACATTTTTGGATCATTCCACGAAGCTATTCGAGTTGCAATTCCACTTCCTAGCGACCGACCGTAAATAATTATTTTATCTTCATCATATTGAGTGGTGAGCCATTTGTAAACATGCTGCCCATCATTATATAAGATAGATTCGGTTCGCTTACCTGAGCTTTTTCCAAAACCTCGATAATCCACCATAAAAAAATCGTAGCCTTTGCTGACAAAATCTCGAGCAAATTTCCCCCAACCTTTTATACTTCGTGAATTCCCTTTGAAATAATAAATCACCCCTTTTGAGTTCGGTACTTTAAAATGAATCCCATTTATAAATCCACCATCTTCCATCTCAAAATTGACTTCTTCGAATGGAAAAACATATTGGTAAGTAAAATGTCGAGGTAAAATTTCAGGTTGGAAAAAAAAATAGTCTTGCAAAAAATAGAAAACCAGGCAGATCAAAATATATGCGCCGCTGATGTATAAAATTATGTCGAGCCAATTTGCCATTTTTTTTTTAGAGATGTTATTTTGGGGTTCTTTAGTTTCCAATTCACAAAGTGACTTCCAGCGACTGGCTAGAAGCCAGTCGCTGATACTTGCAAATTATTTCAATTGATAAATCCCTCGTAAATTTCTCGCTACTTCATTATAATCCAAACCATACCCAATTACAAATTTGTTCGGAATTTCAAAACCAATATAATCTATCGGAAACTCATATTTGACCGCTTCAGGTTTCAATAAAAAAGTAGCAAAAGCTACCGAAGCAGGATTCATTTTTCTCAAAACAGGTAAAAAATCATACATCGTTTTCCCCGTATCTATGATGTCTTCGACGACGATGACATGACGATTTTCGACATCGGTAGTTAGTCCAATTACAGTTGCCACTTCACCTGTTGATTCCAAACCCGAGTAGGATGACAGTTTGATAAACGAAACTTCACATTGCTCGCCAAATGCTCTCGTCAAATCCGCCATAAAAATAAACGCACCATTAAGTACACCTAAAAAAATTGGCTTTTTGTCATGATATTTCTCCTGTAATTCTTTTCCCAATTCTTCGACACGTGCTAGCACTTTTTCTTCAGAGAACATAAGTTCGAAGGATAAATCGTGGGCTTTTACTATTTGTGGTTCTGTCATTATTTTATTTTTTGCCGCAGACTAATTCTACTTTAAGACTCTAGATTAATTTAAAAGTTTAGCGAATCAAATTTATTTAAGAAATCCCAAAGTAGTGCTTTTTCTTTTTGGCATAAGCCCAAAAAGAAACAAAAAACCCTAGGCTTGAAAACTCGTATTTCCTTTTCCTCTTTGCTTCGCAAGCCACCTCATACTCAAACAGTTCAATCCTTGCCTCCCACACCAGAGTATGCGACGATAATCCTGTAATCATTTTAGAGTCTTAAAGTAGAATTAAGTAACGATAATTTTTATACTTCCAAAACACATACATTGGAGACAGTCATCCATCCGGACACGTAACAGTCAGTCCAAGTCTGTGGCAAAAAAATTACAATCCATATTTATCAATTAAATACAACAAACTCGTGATACTCGCCGCACCTAATTCCAACTCTCTTTTATTCACCGCATCTATCGTATCAATCGCCGTATGATGATAATCAAAATATCTTTGCGAATCAGGACGAAATCCAATCAATAATCCTTTTTGACTTTTGAGTGGAGTAATATCTGCGCCCGATCCACCCGTGGTAAATCCTAATCCATACGGTTCCAACAAAGGTAACCATTCCGTCAGTTTTTTAAATTTTGGTTTAAAAACATCTGCATGAGCCGTCGAAGAAAAACCCCTTGGTGTAAATCCCCCTGCATCAGATTCGATGGCAGCCAAATGATATTCACCTCTTTCATTAGATGCTTTGGCATAAGCCTTTCCACCTGCCAATCCATTTTCTTCATTCATAAAAAGCACACATCTGATCGTTCGCTTAGGTTGATAATTTAATCTTTTTAAAATCTGTAAAACATCCATCGAATGCACACAGCCTGCTCCATCATCATGCGCGCCACTTCCCACATCCCAAGAATCCAAATGCCCTCCAACTAAAATAATTTCACCTGGTTTTTCACTTCCCTTGATTTCTCCAATCACATTATAGGATAATTTATCAGCCAACATTTCGCAAGTAGTTCGGATAAACACCTGCGTTTTTTCTTTTTTCAAAACTCGACTCAACACTTCTGCATCGTTGGTAGAAATTGCTACCGCAGGTATTTTTTGAATTCCACCTTTATAACCCAAAGCTCCCGTGTGCGGAATATCATCCAATCTCGTCGTCATCGAACGAACCAAAACTGCCACCGCTCCATATTCTGCAGCCTTCGAAGGACCACTTCCTCTTTGATCAACTGCTCCACCATAAGCATTAAAAGTTCGCAATTGAGTGGGATCCATCGGACGATTATAAAAAACAATTTTACCTTTTATTTTTGCTACTCCTAACTCCTTCACTTCATCTAAATTTTTCACTTCGATCACTTCCGCAGTAATTCCATCATTTCCAGTTCCAATTGAATTTCCCAAGGCAAGTGCATTCAAATCCATCGTCCCAATAACTCCAGAATTGACAATTCTCACTTGTTCTTTTTCTCCTCGCACCCAATGCGGCACCATCACCGGTTCCAACCAAACGGAATCCAAATTCAAAGTATCTAACATTTGCTTAGTATATTCCACCGCCGCTGCTGCCTGCGGAGAGCCAGCCAAACGACCTCCAATTTTGGTCGTCAAATGAGTCAACCAAGGATAGCATTGTCCTTGAGTCAAGGCGGTATCGTAGATTTTTTTTATAAAAAAAGCATCTTCATCACCTTTAGCAGGTTTTTGAGCAAGGTTTATATTTTGAAAAAAAACTAAACAGAATGGAATTAGAAAGAATATTTTTTTCATAAAGATTGATGTTTTGAAAAAATTGAAGGGCTAAAAATATTTAAAAAAATATATAAACCAGTGTAATCCCATTTAAATAAAGTCTCCCACATTTTCATCACGTTTAAAAAAACAGAAAACAAGTGTTAATTTATAATGATTCCTTACATTTGTGATGAAGAAAATGTGTCCTTTTAAATTTAACGTCGTCTTAATAATATCAACAGAAAAGACTGTTTTTTTAATAGTTTTTCCATCCACAACAATATTTCACTACTCATTTTGACAACACAAGGGAAAATAAAATTGGAAGACTTTGAATTAGTCGAGTTGTTTATCAAAACTCAACGACCTGACTATTTCAGTATGCTTTACCAGAGATACTCTAGTAAAATATATAGTAAGTGCATTTTTATGCTAAAAAACGATGCACGAGCCAAAGACGCAACCCAAGAGATTTTTACGAAAATTTTTCTTAACCTTTCTAAATTTAGTGGACGGTCTAAATTTTCGACATGGGTTTATTCAATTACCTATAATTTTTGCATCGATATCATTCGAAAAAGGAAAAAAGAAAGAAACCTTTTTTCTGAAGAAGTAGATGATGCACCAGACATTATCGAAGAAGTGGAAGATGCAACTTTATTAGAAATGGAAGTTGGTCGATTAAAAAAAGTATTGGAAGAAATTCCCCCTGGTGATCGAGCGGTACTCCTGATGAAATACCAAGATGAACTCTCTATCAAAGAGATCGCAGAAATTCTAGACAAAACGGAAAGTGCCATAAAGATGAAAATCAAACGAGCTAAACACAAAGCACAAAAAGTATATCGGGATATTTTTCCCACCTAAAGAGAAAAGCTTTATGTCATGAATAATTTTAAAAAAATAGGCGAAGAAAACGAAGATCGTTTTCCGGGCTTTTTCGAAGAGAAAAAGGTTTCCTCCAATTATTTTTTTCTAAGACATGTAGGAAATGTAGTTGATCATTTTTTAGGACGTGCAATGGATATGTTTATTTCTTTCTCAGGTGGTGATTCAGCAGGACCAAAAGCACCACCAGATCAAGGGAACGATCCTTTTGAAGATGTTCCACCTATGCGACATTAAAAAGTCAATACCAAATCGAATTAAATAATCTACATTTTTTTTATACCTAATATAACTTCCAATTAATGAGAATACTTTTATTTCAAAATAACTTGCTGGAAGGTGCAAGCAACTTCGATAAATTAATTTCGGACTTTTTATCTGTAATTCCTCGAGTAGGTTCCGCACTTCTAATTTTTATTATTGGATATTTTATTGCCAAAATTGTTGCTAATATTATCAAGCGAGCATTAAAAGTTTTTGGTGTTGATAAACTTGGAGATAAATTAAATGCTATCGATATAGTTCAAGACAACAATATTGAAATTGTTCCGAGTACTATTTTTTCCAAAGTCTTTTATTACATTATTATACTCCTGGTTACAGTTTTTAGCTACTGATGTTTTGGAAGTAGAAGCAGTTTCTAAATTGATGAGTGACCTAGTGGCTTACATGCCCAATGTTCTAGTTGCAATTATCTTGATTGGAATCGGTCTTTTAGTGGCTGATGCCGTTAAAGGTGTTGTTCAGTCCGCTTGCGAGTCATTCAATATTCCATCTGCTAAGATGATTGGAAATATTGTTTTCTTTTTGATTCTGGTTGTTGTGTTGGTTAGTGCGTTGAGTCAATTAGGCATCGAAACTAACTTTATGATTACGGTGATCACCATTATTTTAGGAGGAATTGTTTTGGCATTTTCTTTGGGATATGGTTTGGCATCAAAAGGAACAATGTCCAACTTTTTAGCTTCTCGGCAAAATGATAATAAATTTAAAGTAGGTGATACTATTTCTATCGATGGAACGAAAGGAATAATCCTAGATATCGATCAATCAGCTGTAACTTTAAAAACAGAGAATAGCAAGATTATCATTCCACTATATAAATTTGCCTCCGAGCAAATAGAAGTCTTTAATGACTAAAAACTCCTTTGCATTTTAGAAAACTTTTTTATAAAACAAATAACACTTAAAAAATGAATAAGAGATTTATTCCCCTTTTTACATTAGTTTTTCTGATAGCTAATTTTATGAGCGCACAAACAACTGAGGAGATGCAAACCATGCTAAATGAAAAGGAAGCTGCTGTTGCTGCAAAATCTGCTGAAGTAAAAACACTCGAAGGAGAAATTGCTGACATTAAAAAGAAATTGATTATTTACCCTGACTGGAAGATTGGAGCATCTGGAACTATTGGCGCTAATTTTTCCCAATTTGATAAATGGTTAGGAGCAGGTAATCCAAATGCTCAACTAAGTAATTATGGATTGACAGGTGCCGTTTTTGCTAATCTTAATCAAAAGAAGTATTTCTGGAGGAATGGCTTAAATCTTAATGTTGCCAAAACTAAATTGATCATAGACAAAGATGATAAAGATTTAGCAGATACTACTAGTTTTGAAACTACTGCAGATGCGATCAATCTTACTTCTTTGTTCGGTTACAAGTTGAATGGCCAATGGGCAATTTCCGCTCTTGGTGAGTACCGATCAACTCTATTGAATAACTTCAATAATCCTGGATACTTAGACCTTGGAGTTGGAGCAACTTGGACACCTTTACAAAACTTAGTTGGAGTCTTTCATCCTTTAAATTACAATATTGTCATGGCTCAAGATGATGTATCTTATAAGTCTTCTCTAGGTTGCAAAATTGTAGTAGATTATAACCAAGCACTTCCAATGGGTATTGCTTGGAGATCAAACATTTCTGCTTTTGTTAGTTACTCTGACCCTAATAATTTTTCTAACTGGACTTGGGTAAATGGAGTTAACTTTACCGCTTGGAAAGGAATTGGAGTTGGATTTGAATTTGGTTTGAGAAAAAACAAACAAGAAAGTTATAATATTTTCCTTGTAGATCCTACTATTGTTAGCCCAGAAACAATTACTATTGATACTTTTGATGACGATACAAATAAAGGTGATAATCCTTTGCAAACATACTTGTTACTAGGATTGACTTATACTATCTCAAGATAAACAGCACCCTTATGGGGAGCAATCTATTTTGCATCTAACCCAAACACAAATCACTACAGGCTCACTCCATTTTTTGGAGTGGGTTTTTTTATGGAAAAAACCAACCGCTGCTACTCTCAGGCTAATCGCGTAAAAGACTTAGCGCTGTTTATTTGATGATTTGTTTACCCTGTCCTTTGGGGAACTTCCCTGTTAAACGAAGAAACAATTAAACAAATATGGCTTTCTTGGGATTGTCCTACTACAGCTCCTCTTCTTTTCTTTTTCCCTCTCATTTTGATTAGTTTTGCTGCATCTTATTTTTTTCAAAAAAAGAAAATAGCAGGTAGAAAAATTTAACTTTCTACTCATCTCCAATACTTAATATTATGTCTGAAAAAAAATTATTTCTCCTTGATGGTCACGCCTTAGTTTACCGGGCGCATTACTCATTTATTACTCGTCCATTGATAAACTCCAAAGGAATGGATGTTTCAGCGGTAACTGGGTTTACTCGTTATTTGTGGAATATTTTAGCGAAACAAAAACCTTCTCATATCGCTGTTTCCTTTGACTTGAGAGGCCCAACTTTTCGACATGAAATGTTCAAAGAATACAAAGCCAATCGAGAAGCTCAACCTGAACCGATTTCGATTGCCATTCCTTTAATCAAAAAAATTGTCGAAGCATTTAATATTCCAGTTGTCACCAAAGAAGGCTTTGAAGCAGATGATGTGATTGGAACTTTGGCGAAGCAAGCAGAGAAAGAAGGTTTTGAAGTTTACATGGTGACTCCTGATAAAGATTATGCGCAGCTCGTTTCAGATACCGTATTCATGTACAAGCCTGCTCGATCAGGTGGTGATGTTGAAGTGCTAGGAAAAAAAGAAGTGCTCGAAAAATGGGATATCGAACGGGTGGATCAAGTCATTGACATTTTAGGATTGCAAGGAGATGCGGTAGATAATATTCCTGGCATCCCTGGAATTGGCGCAAAGACTGCGGTAAAATTACTCAAGCTCTATGGTTCAATGGAAGGACTTTTTGAAAATACAGATAAGCTAAAGGGCAAACAAAAAGAAAAAGTAATCGAATTTGAAGCGCAAGGAAGATTATCAAAAGTGCTCGCAACAATTGATATAAATGTTCCCGTTCAATTTGATGCTGCAAAATATATTGTGGAGCCTTTTGATCGAGAAGCACTCACCGATATTTTTAGAGAATTAGAATTTAGAAATTTAGGAAAACAAATTTTAGGGATTGAAGATGCTAATATGCCAACCACCCAAGTAAAACCAAAAAGTGATGCCGGCGGAACACAAGGAAGTTTATTTGGTGATGCTGAACTTAAAAAACATACCTATACCGACAACAATGTTTTCGTTCCAAAATTTGCAATCGCTGAAAAAAATATAACTAACGTTGATCATAAATATGAGTTAGTTGGCACTCCAGAAAAACGGGCAGCACTAATTCAACTTTTATCCAAAGAAAATTCCATCTGCTTCGATACCGAAACTACTGGAATTGATGCCAATGAAGCAGAGCTAGTCGGCATGTCTTTTTCCATAAAAAAATATGAGGGCTACTATGTTCCTATTCCGGCTGATCGTACCGAAGCACAAAGTATCGTCGATGAATTCAAACCACTTTTTGAAAATGAAAAGATTGCTAAAGTGGGGCAAAATATAAAATACGATGCCTTAATGTTGAAATGGTGTGGGGTAGAAGTGAAAGGAAAATATTTTGATACGATGGTCGCACATTATTTATTGGAACCTGAGTTGCGACACAATATGAATTTCCTCGCTCAATCTTATTTGGGTTATGGTTGCGTTTCCATCGAAACTTTAATTGGAAAAAAAGGGAAAAATCAACTGACCATGCGAGATGTTCCCGTAGAAAAAGTAGGGGAGTATGCTGCGGAAGATGCTGATGTAACCTTACAATTACAAAGTGAATTACAACCGCTACTCAAGGAAGAAGACTTGGAAAAACTATATGATGAATTGGAAGAACCCCTCATCAATGTTTTAGTTGATTTAGAATTTGAAGGAATAAAATTGAACTCGGAATTCTTAAATGATTATTCAAAAGAGTTGGAAGCGGAAGTGGAGAGTTTGAAAAAAGATATTCATGAAGAAGCTGGAATTGAATTTAATATTGCCTCACCGAAGCAAGTAGGGGAAGTTCTTTTTGAAAAAATGGAAATTCCTTATCGTTGGAGAAAAACAAAAACTGGTCAGTATTCAACGGATGAATCTAAGTTGACAGAACTTGCCAAGGAATATCCTTTTGTTGAAAAAATCCAAACCTATCGAGGTCTCGCAAAATTAAAATCAACTTACGTCGATGCTCTCCCAAATATGGTCAATCCAAAAACGGGACGCATTCATTCTTCTTTCAATCAAGCTTTAGCAGCAACGGGAAGATTGAGTTCGAATAATCCAAACTTGCAAAATATTCCAATTCGAACGGAGCAAGGTCGGAAAGTTAGAAAAGCATTTGTTCCTCGTGACAAAGATCATATATTATTAGCGGCGGATTATTCACAAATTGAATTGCGCCTCATCGCTGAAATTAGCAAAGACGAAGCGATGCTCGAAGCCTTCCAAGCTGGTCATGATATTCATCAAGCTACCGCTGCCAAGGTTTATGGAAAAACGCTCGAAGAAGTTACTCCTGATGAAAGGCGAAATGCCAAGACCGTTAACTTTTCCATCATCTACGGAGCAGGTGCAACCAACCTTTCTCAACAATTGGACATCAAACGAAAAGAAGCGACCGAATTGATTGCCAACTATTTCGCGCAGTACAATGGTTTGAAAAACTACATGGATGAAACGGTGGAATTCGCTAGAGAACATGGTTACGTAAAAACATTGTTAGGAAGAAAAAGAAAAACACGAGACATCAATTCTAGAAACGGAATGATTCGAAGTAATGCGGAACGGATTGCGATCAATACTCCAATTCAAGGTTCAGCTGCCGACATGATAAAAATTGCCATGATCAATATTCATAAAGCTTTGAAAGATGGAAACTTCAAAACCAAAATGATTTTGCAAGTACATGATGAATTGGTTTTTGATGTCTACAAACCTGAATTGGAAATAGTAAAACCAATCATCGAAAATGAAATGAAAAATGCGATGCCGAACTTGCAAGTTCCAATTTTAGTAGGAATGGATACTGGCGAAAATTGGTTGGAAGCGCATTAATTTAGAAAAGTATTATTGAGTTATTGGTTATTGAGTTATTGTCAAAACTGTAAAAGTTCAGCGCAATAACTCAATAACCAATAATAATATAACCAAATAACTACAAGATATGAAATTCAAAACACCTCTTCCTCTCGAAGCAATCGCTGGAAAATATCATTGCGAAATCATTGGTGATGCTACCCTCATCGCTACCGGAATTAATGAAATTCACAAAGTAGAAGCCGGTGATATCACTTTTGTAGATGTCGAAAAATATTTTCAAAAGTCACTCAACTCCGCAGCTTCGATTATTATTTTAAATAAGAGAGTAGATTGTCCTCCCGGAAAAGCATTGTTATTTTGCGAACAACCTTTTGAAGTTTACAATAAAATAATTAAAAGTTTTCGACCTTTCGAACCTTTGAATCAAGAAGTCAGCGACCGAGCAATCATTCATCCTTCCGCGATCATCGAACCAAATGTTACGATTGCGCCCAACGTGAAAATTGGAAAATATACTTATATCCAATCCAATGTTGTCATTCATGAACACACCATTATTGGAGATCACGTCGTCATTCATTCAGGAAGTGTCATCGGAACAGATGCTTTTTATTTTAAAAAAAAGGAAGATGGTTTTAAAAAGTGGCGCTCAGGAGGTCGAGTAATTATTGAGGACCGAGTGGACATTGGAGCAGCTTGCACGATTAGCAAAGGTGTTTCAGGAGATACCATTATTGGGGAAGGTTCAAAATTGGATTGTCAAGTTCACATTGGCCATGGAGTAGTCGTTGGGAAAGATTGTCTCTTCGCAGCGCAAGTTGGGATTGGTGGAAAAACGATTATCGAAGATAACGTCATTCTCTACGGACAAGTCGGAGTAGCGCAAAGTATCCGAATTGGAGCAAAGGCAGTTGTCCTCGCGAAGTCAGGTGTATCCAAAACTTTAGCAGGAAGCAAAACTTATTTTGGAGCTCCTGCCATCGAAGCGCGACAATATTATCGAGAAATGGCAGCGGTCAGAAAACTCGGAAGAAAAAATGGTGAATGATTAATGGTTAACACAGGTATGAGAACATTAACCGTTCACCATTAATCATTCACCATTTTCTCAACGTCATTTATTTTGTCTAATTCTAGAACAGTTCCTTTTTTATCATCGGAATAAAACATCATTTTAAATTTCGCATCCCAAATAATTTCCTCGCAAGTGTAAGAAGTATTGGAATAAATCATTTGATTATACGATTCATCATAACCTTCCAACATTACTAAAAACTCTACATTCATTTTTTGTAAACTTTCTTCTCCTTTAGTGTAAAAAGGACTGTCCTCATTTAATCGATGAACGATGGTCCAACTCAAGGGAAAAAGAAAGACTCGATTTCGTTCTAATTTCAAAGAAGCATATTTTCTAACCTCTTTTCCACTTACTTCTTCATACCAAGTCGCACTAACTTTTACTTCCAAATTCATAATTTTATTATCTCTCATATTCGCAATCCTAATCATAAAAGCATTCCCTTCTTCGAATGGAGCAATAACGGCATGCTTACTATAAAGAATTTGAGCAACAGGTCTTGAGAATCTTGAAAACAATAAACCCGTAGCAACTGCCGCTGAAAGTAACCCAACTAAAGCTTCCAAGGAAGCCAACCAATTAGCAGTCAGCCCAATTGGACTCATTGCTCCATATCCTACCGTGGTAAAAGTTTGTACACTAAAAAAAAACATATGACTAAAATCCTCCCAAAGATTTCCTGACTCTACCCCTCCAAAGGATTCTATTCCAATAAATGTATAAATAATTGCAAAAATGCTATTCACTAATACATAATAAAATACAACATGCATGAAAAAACCTATCCAAGAGGTCTCTGTCAATTGGTGATAAAGTGTCCAATTCGAATATCCTGTTCGCTCCACATTGAGACTTCCATCTTTGTTGATAAATCTTCTTTTAGAATAAATTCTTGAGCCAAATCCTAAATCTTCTAGCGCTGTATTCTTCCTTTTTTTCTTTGCCATTTTTTGCAAAATTTTATTCCTAAGGAATACGAACTAAATAAATTCAGAATTTTCACTACTTCTTTTGTCCTTATTTTTCCCTTTAAAATCAATCATTTATCCAGATAAACTCATGCTTTCAAAGCAAAAAATAAGAACAAAATAAGCGACCGAAAATTCTGAATCTACTTTATTCGCATTCCTAAACTAAACAATCATTTTTTTTAAAAAGATTAAAATAAAAGAGAGGATGAAAAATCTATTCTCATCCTCTCTTTTTTTGTCAAAATTAATTCAAAATTTTTAAGCAGTTCCCTTCCTCTCTCCTCTCCTTCGCCCTCGAAAACTTAAAACGATAAAACAACTTAGCAAAACTCCGACTGCTACTCCTATTCGCAAATACAAACTTTGCTGGGCTTTAATTAAACTTTGTAGGTAAAATGGATTCTCGGTATTTGGTGTTCCATACCCTCGCACGATCTCCCAATTTTCCATATCCGAATTATCTAGATGTGGCAACATCAGACTCATCGTGTACGTCGAATCCAACGGAACAATATGATAACCGGTGCTATCTACCGAAGCTCCCTCATCTGTATATAATCCTAGTTGTTCTTTTTTCTTTTTGATTCCAAAACCTAAATTCCCAATAATTGGCATTGTATAATCTGGGAAGGTTTTTCGAAATGCCAATGAATCTTCACAAAGAATAAGATATGATTTTGGATCTAAATTCACGTTGGGAAGTTTAAATCCATTTTTTGAATCTGCAAAAACCCAATCATTTACATTAACTATTTCTTCACTCGCATTATAAATTTCTACCCAATCGCCTGTCTTTTTATTATTCGCACTAATCTCATTAATCATAATCTGACGAGACAATGGATGTTCGAATTTTTCAAAAACAGCTTTCATTTTTGTTCTCTTCCCTTTCTTCAAACTAACAATTAATTCTGGATCTTCATTTTCAGAACTCCTGCCTTCCCAATGTGAAAAGCGGTATCCAAAGTTTGGAACTGCTCGCAAAGCAATTGGAATTCGTTCAAAATATTTTCCTTCAAAAACGCCATTATCAACTTTTACATTCTCATTCAGCACCACGTAACCACCTACTTGAGATTCCACCTGAAGGTTCACAATTGCACCTGTATTGAATTTTCCCATCAAATGCATTCGAGTATAATTTGGTCGCTCGTTCCCAAATTTTTTCATGACCTTCAATTCATACTCCCATTTTCTTCTACTCAAGTTCCATCGCTTCAGATGTTTATCAATCTCAGGAAGCAACATGCTAATGTGTTCATCCAATTTTGCCTCGACATTATTTTTCTCAAATGAAGTATTCAACGCATCACAAAATCGGTTGATAAATTTTTTCTCAAACTCTTCATTCTTAAATAAGTTTCTCAAAATAAAAGTACTCCACTCTGGATTCGGCCAAGCTGGACCATTTTCTTTGATATGAAAAGCAAGGCTATTATTTTTGTAAGCTTTTTCATCATGCAATCCAAATCCCCAATCTGTATCATACAAAATCCACCGCCACTTTCCGCTAGGAGTTTGTGGCCTCCAAAATTTTATGTTTCCACCTGCATCTTGATTGTCAAAAAAGATCTGAGCAACTTGATAATCAATGAAATTTTCGACTTCCATCAATGAGTTGAGGTAAGCATAATTGGCAGGATCACTCAAATCATTTTCTTTCATGAATTTGAGCATTTTTTGATAATGGATCGCACTTCCTCTTTTTCGATTCATTCGATGCTCTATCAAGTCAAGACTATCTCTGTCCACGTCGGTGTGTTCTTGTAAAAAGAACCGATTTACTTTTTCTCGAATATTATAAATTCCCCAATAATCTCCATTGATATAAACATGAGAAGGTCGAGAATCTTGAATTTCAATATCCCAATCTTTCACCAAACTCGTCATAAATTTATCTCGCAAATGAGCCTTGCCCCAATCACTTCCTGAATTTCGAAGCACTAAATACTTATGTTTTTTAGGCGTTCCTTTTCCAAAAATTTTATGCTTGATTCGCTTTTTTCCATACTTATCTCGCGCAACTAGTACAATTGATTTTTGGGGAAATAAACGACTCATTCCACCGAATAATCGAAACCCTGAATTACTTCGATAAACGCAAGTCCCGTCGGTTTCAAAAATCTCACAATTTATTTTCACTTCTTTTCGACTCCAAAAGTTAGCACCTAATTTTGCATAAGATGAATCCGCATCAGGCCCGTCGATAAATAATCCATTCTCTTTATCAAATAAAATCCGTGGCGGAACCAACATCGAAACGACTGGAAAAGTAGAAGACTCTTCATCAATAAAAAATGTATGTCCTTTGATATTACTCTTTCTTCGACCTTTTCGAGCAATCGCTCGGATAGCTGTAGTCGATTTAATTACGATAGGTTTATCATAAACATTTGAGCGGCGAGAAGGCTTCGAACCATCGGTCGTATAATAAATTCGAGCACCAGGAGAACGTAATTCCAAAATTACATAGTCACTATAGAATCCCCCTTTAGTAGAGAATTCCAGCTCTAAAGTCTTTACTCTAACCGAAGCATTTTGGGAAAATCCATTCATTTGGAATAATCCCACCAGAAGTAATATGAGTAGTTTCTCTCGCAAAAAAGGAATATTTAGTTTGTTTAAAACAATTTTTCAAGTGAATACAATTCACTAAAAATCTAGTAAAAGCACTACAAAATAAGCACTACTTTTAAAGTATACAAGGTTTACGAAAAGGTAAGAGAAAAGTTAATAAAACAAATATATTATTTTTTGCTCATATTTTAGCTTTTTCTACTGAACTCAGGGTATTATAATTTTTTTTAATAAATTTCATGGCAGAATAGAATGGCTAAAAACATCTTTCCTTTTTCTAAATAAAAAAAGAGAATGATGAACCTCAATTATTTTCTTAATTTTCGCCCCTCTAACGTATGTTAAAAACACGCTTATAAAGCTATTAGAGTTTATTCTAAATGAAATTGTATCGCCCGCCGCAAAACGTTCAACGTCAAACGAACCTGTCCGCCTCAGGCTGATAAAAACTATTGAATACAAATTTTGTACTTCAAATAACAATTAATTTCTTCCCTAATCAAATGATCTTTTTTTTAAAAGTTTAATTTCGATGCGTTATTTTTTTATAAAATAGCACGCAGCCTTTTTTCCCATTTTAAGGTATGATATAAATGTGGAGAACACATTTTAATATTCTTTATTCAAATTTTCAAATAACTAAATAACTAAATAACTAAATAATTAAATAATTAAATAATTTTTTCATCTAAAATCACGATCTATGAAATTGAAAATTATCTACACTTTTTTTGCTTTAATGGTTGGAGCATTTTTGTTCCTAAGTAATGCTGGTGGCCGAGCTTCTTCACAGTCGGAAGGAAATACAGGTGCGCCAAATGATAATGGTTCTGGAAATCGAACTTGCCAAACTTGTCATAATAATGGTGCATTTGCCGTAACTCCTACCTTGGAAATTACTGATGCTGGAGGTACCGTTATAACTGACAATTTTAATCCAGGCGAAACTTATAATGTAAAAATGACGGTTGATGCGACAGGTACTCCTGCTGGATATGGCTTCCAAATTACGTCATTAAATGCTGCTCAAGGTTCTGCTGGAACTCCTGTGAATACTTGGGCTAATGTTGGCACAAATGTTCAGGTGGCTACACTTGGTACAGGAAGACAATATGCAGAGCAAAGTGCATTAAGTTCCAGTAATGAATTCACGATGGAGTGGACTGCTCCTGCAGATGGAACGGTTACTTTTTACTATGGCGGAAATGCCACAAATGACAATGGAAATACCAATGGAGACAATGCAATCATGGGTTCAATGTCACTTGATGCTAATCCTAATTCACTTAATGAATTGGAAAAAACAGTTGCTTTGGATATTTTTCCAAATCCAGTAAGTGATGTTTTGAACTTGCGAACTAATGCGAAAACTACCAACACTTATGATTTGCAATTATTTGATCAAAACGGAAAACAAGTTTTTACCAAGAGATTAATGATTCCTACTGGTGAAAATGTTGCTCCGATTGAAGTGGCTAATTTGCCTGCTGGAATTTATAGTTTGATTTTTTCTGATGGAAAAAATCAAATCGCTAAAAAAATGCTAAAACTCTAGTTTCCTTTTTTTAGTTTTAAAAAAATCAAAAGCTCTTGCAGATTCATTTTTGCAAGAGCTTTTTTTAATTTTGTGAATCTATGAATTTATAAATCGGTGTTAGCGTTTGAAGCGCTACTAATATGCACACAAATGGGCTGTGTATCTTCTGCCACGAATATTCACGAATTGTACGAATTTTTTGACGACCATATCGTATTTTCTAATTACATCTGACAAGTCAGATATATACGATATTCCACGAAAGTAAAAACAGTAAAGATTTCGTTAAATTCGTGCTAATTCGTGGCAAAAAATACACAGCACATTTATCTGCATCCGGTAGCCCGTACGGACTAATACCACATCTTTGAAAAAAAAAAATATGTACTCCACTTCCGAGCAACGAACCTTTGTCGATTTATCTAAAAAAATGTTAGCTGAAGATATTTCCGAAAATCAGATTGAGGATTTAAGAAAAGTTTTAGTGTATCATGAATGGAAATATTCGATTCAAAATAATCCCGTGATTAGTGATTTTGAATATGATACTTTGTACAAAAAACTAGAAGCTCTCGAAGCAAAAAATCCTGCGCTCCTCACTTCAGATTCTCCGACGCAGCGAGTGTCCAATGAGTTGACGGAAGATTTACCTTCGGTCGAACATTTAGTTCCGATGCTTTCGTTGGGTAACTCTTACAATGCAGAAGACTTAAATGACTTCGATACTCAAATCAAAAAATTGGTTAATCTGCCCGAAGGAGTGGACATCGAATATGTCGTCGAACCAAAATTTGATGGTGGAAGTATCGCACTCGTTTATGAAAATAATCAACTCATCAGAGGTGCAACTCGTGGCAATGGAACGATGGGCGAAGAGATGACGGCCAATGCTCGGACGATGCCTTCGGTTCCTTTGCGGGCTGATTTCGGAAAATATAATATTCAAAAAGTAGAGTTGCGTGGCGAGGTGGTGATTCGAAAAGATTTATTTGAGAAAATGAACGAGGAACGAGCGGCAGAAGGATTAACTCTTTTTGCTAATCCTCGAAATACTGCGACCGGAGGACTGCGAGTAAAAGATCCAAAGGATGCGGCGAAAAGAAATTTAGTGGCGTTTGTTTATCAAGTAGGAGTCGCCTTGGATGAGGGCGGAAATAATGTTTTGAAAAATTTGACGACGCATGATGAGTCGATTGAATTACTCGGTTCTTTAGGTTTTAAAATTCCTACTAAAGAAAAAAAGGTTTGCAAAAATATTCAAGAGGCGATTGATTTTTGTTTGGGCTGGGAAGCGAAACGAGAAGCCTACGATTATGAAATTGATGGGATGGTGGTGAAAGTGAATAGTTTGGAATTGCAAGACAAATGTGGTTTTACCAATCATCATCCACGTTGGGCGATTGCGTTCAAATTTAAAGCGAAGCAAGCGACCACCAAACTAATTGATGTCGAATATCAAATTGGAAAAATTGGTTCCGTGACACCAGTCGCAAAACTTGACCCGGTGGCTTTGGCTGGCGTGACGATCGCTTCGGTTTCCTTACACAATGCAGATTTCATTTCGAGCAAAGATCTTCGGTTAGGTGATACAGTTTTGGTCGAGCGAGCAGGCGATGTGATTCCTTACATTGTCAAACCGATGGAAGATTTGCGAGATGGAAGCGAGCATAAAATTATTTTCCCAACTCATTGTCCTTCTTGTAACACTATACTTACGCGAGCTGAAAATGAAGCAGCTTGGCGTTGCGAAAATTCAAATAATTGTGAAGCACAGATTATTCAGCGCATGATTTTTCATGTTTCAAAAAATGCGATGGACATTGATGGTTTTGGAAAATCGTATGTAGAACGTTTTTATGAAGAAGGTTGGTTGAAGGATTTGGGAGATATTTATAATTTGGATTATGAGAAAATTGCGGAGCTCGAAGGCTTCGGGGAACGTTCTGCTTCCAAGTTGAAAGTTGCGATTGACAAAGCTAAGCAGAATCCGATTCATCGCCTTTTACATAGTTTGACGATTCATCATTTAGGAAAAAAAGTATCTAAACTTTTGGCCGCTGAAGTCAAAAAAGTGCAAGACTTACAAAATTGGACTGAGGAAAATTTTACGGAGATAAAAGATGTTGGCCCTAGAGTTGCAGAAAATGTAACTGCGTTTTTTTCCAAAGAAGAAAATGTTGCCTTGCTTGATAAAATGGAATCTTTAGGAGTCAATATGTTGCAAACCGAAAATGATATTCCAAAAGCAATTGTAGCAGATGCCTTACTTTCTGGCAAGACTATTTTGTTCACAGGAACGTTAACTCAGATGGGCAGAAAGGAAGCACAACGTCGAGCAGAAGAGTTGGGCGCTAAAAATATTTCGGCCGTCAGTTCTAATTTAAATATCCTCGTGGCAGGGGAGAAAGCAGGAAGTAAATTGAAAAAAGCAACTGCGCTCGGGACTGTGGAAATTTTGACCGAACAAGACTTTATAGATTTAATCTCGTAGAACGATTTTCCAAATCGTTAAATCCTAATCGTAAAAAAACCATCTAAATAAATTTTAAATATGAAAAATTTTAAAATAAGTATTGCTCTCTCGTTCCTGCTTGTTCTCTTTTTTTCCAATTGCAAAACGCAGCAAAAAACGGTACAACAAGTAGTTGAAAAAACTAATGAGCACGTAACGCTTAATTGTGAATTAAGCGATTGCAAAAAAGGCACACCGCTTTACTTATATCATTTTGATGGATATAAGTTTGCTATTTCCAAAACAGCCATGGCAGATTCTAACAATGTATTTACATTTAGAATTCCTGCTTCGGAAAATCAATTTTATTTCGTCGGTGCACAGCAAGGTAAAACTAAACCAGTCATTTTAGGAACGGAAGAAACTTTGACGATGCAAGGAAGATGCAGCAATATTCGTAAATCTGAGTTTGTCGATTCGGAACTCAATACCGATTACGAAATGGCCATCAAGCAAATTAGAGGCTACCAATCGAAAGCAAAAAATTTAAATCGTCAATTCGCTCAAGCTGCTAGTAAACCTGCTGACCAAGTAGAAATTGCTAAACAATTAAAAGCTAACGATGATGCTCAAATAGCTTTGTTGACTAGCATGAAAACGAAGCATCCTTTCATTGGAAAAATAGTGGCGACTAAAATGTACCTGAGTTTTCCGAACAACAAAGGCAGTTATGCCAATGAAGTGGAGTACTACGTGAATAAATTTTTTACGCATTTAGATTTGAAAGATCCTGATCTGAATCGCATGCCGGCACTTTTCGAAACGTTCCGAGATTACACCACGACCTTGGTTGCCATCAAATATGATGAAGCAAAAATAAAAACGACTTTGGATGATGTTTTGAAAAAAATGAATCCTGAAAGTCAAGCTTATCGATTTGCTTTGGGTGCCATCACGCAAACTTTAAAAAGTAAAAACCATCCTGCTTACATTGGATATGGAAATTTATATTTGCAAAAATATGGCGAGGAAAATCAACCGTACATGGTTGAATTGAAAAGTAATATTGACAATGCGAAGAACTTTTTGATTGGAGCAGTTGCGCCTGATTTTGAACAAAATACACCTGATGACCAATCAATGAAATTGAGTGACCTTCGTGGAAAAGTGGTCTTAGTAGATTTTTGGGCGAGTTGGTGTGGCCCTTGTCGAAGAGAAAACCCGCATGTTGTTAAGTTGTATGATAAATATAAAAGTAAAGGTTTTGAAGTGCTCGGAGTTAGTTTGGATCGGACAAAAGATAAATGGGAAAAAGCGATTACTAAGGATAAATTGACTTGGAGTCATGTGAGTGATTTGAAAGGATGGAAAAATAAAGTAGCGAAACAGTATTCGGTTACCTCAGTTCCGCATACAATTTTGTTAGATCAAGAAGGAAGAATTTTAGCGAGGAATTTACGTGGGGCAGATTTGGATGCGAAGTTGAAGGAACTTTTTGGAGAGTAATTCTTCACCGTAGAATTGCACGGATTTTTTTGTTTAAATTTATCGGGAATAAAAATCCTTGCGCTCGTTTTCAAACTGAGTGCAAGCATTTTTATTCCCTTTTTTTTAGGAAAAAATAAATATTATGAAACACCTTTTACCCTTTTTATTTCTTTTGCTTTTTTCAACTTGTGAAGAAAATACCAAAACCAATTCAGAAAATAACAATGCACTTCCAAATCCAATTCAAGAAGTTATTCCTGAGAAAGAAATTCTAAAACCAATCGTTTTTGATTACAATACTACGAAGTGGACGGATTTGCATTACTTGGATTCTACGATCATCATCGACATGCGATATGCTACTACGGATAATTTTGTCAAAGAAAAAATGTACGATTGCAGTCGTTGTTTTCTCCGTCCAGAAGTAGCTCAAAAAATACTTGAGGCACATTTGATGTTGCAAGAAGGAGGACTTGGTTTAAAAATGTTAGACTGCTTTCGCCCTCGCCCAATTCAGCAAAAATTGTGGGACAAATTTAAAAACCCACTTTATGTTACTGATCCTGCCAAAGGTTCGATGCACAATCGAGGTGCTGCGGTTGACTTGACGATTGTCGATGCTGAGGGTAAACAATTAGACATGGGAACTGCTTTTGATTTTTTTGGAAAAGAGGCACATCATGCTTATACTAATTTATCAAAGGAAATTTTAGCTAATCGAAAACTATTACGAGAAACGATGCAAGCGGTGGGGTTGCATCCAATTACGACGGAGTGGTGGCATTATTCTTTTCGAGGGGAGCAGTATGAGTTGTCGGATATGCTTTGGGGGTGTAATTGATTTTTTTTTAACTGGGTGTAAATCCTCAAAGTTAAATAGCTAAAATAAATACTAATTGGTGTATTTTACTATCTAAGTAAAATAAAGAAATTATCTTTGAAGCTACGAACCATAGTATCATATAATTGTTTAAAATTTTTATTTACAAAATTTAACCACTTATATTTTTCACAAAAAAAATATGAAAAACTTCGCGCTCATTTTCTCCCTCTTTTTTTTCTTGACTTCATGTACCAGTATAGAAACTAAACCAATGAAAATCACTCCTTTAAAAAATGATAAGAGTGTACACGTAGGTCAAGGAATTTGGATGAAAATCCCTTCTAACTATAAAAAAGCAAAATCTTATGAAGGTTTTCAAACTGCTGATAACACCTCTTCTATTTCTGTTAAAATAAATTTGAAATCAATGGATCAGGTTAAGAAAATATATTCTTCTGAATCATTGAGTCGCAATAAATTGGATTTATTACAATTGAGTCCTGTTAATTATGACGGCAATGAAAATGCAATATTCTCCCTAGTAGAGGATACAAAAAAGAAAACGATTAAATATTTATTGGCTATCAATGATAAAGGAACCACCTATAACCTTAAAGCATTTTGTTTTGCTTCGCATAAAGACAAATATGATGACATCATTAGGGAAGCACTTTTTTCATCCGTAATAGGAGAAGTAAAATTTGAAGAAAAATTGTTTAAACCTGTTATTGATTTGGATAGTAAAAATATAGTTTATACAAAAGATGGGAAGTATCCTACGGATTCACCTGACCAATCAAAAATCGAAGTAGAGAATGTTAAAACATTAAAAGGAATAAAAGGA